>Ga0315310_10000360_pt1 | contig 29293 bp, 34 predicted proteins | sample TDP5_MG_FD_203630 | JGI IMG/M metagenome (GOLD analysis project Ga0315310, IMG submission 203630) | Freshwater sediment microbial communities from Lake Towuti, South Sulawesi, Indonesia - TDP5 | ecosystem: Environmental > Aquatic > Freshwater > Lake > Sediment | place: Indonesia: South Sulawesi...
CAAAACGGAGAGTGACAATAATGGCAAAGGATGGTGGCACTATCGCAATAGGTATACTATACAATATAATTGTTGTAATGTGTTGGCTTTTAGCATTCTTGCCGGGCTATTATACTGATTATGGCACATCTCCTTATTTCCAATCAACAGGGGGGTTAGTCTCTCTTTTTGGTGATCTCTTTTTAATCCCTAGTTTCATCTTATACATGGTCTTCTATTGTTCGACTGAAGGAGGTACTTCTTCGGCTGTTGGATTCGGGTTGGGTTTTCCGGGATGGCTCTTCGGAATAATAGGCTCACTTATAAATAACAATATCAATTTCTGGAGCGACACCTACTACACTAATAGTGTTATTACTTTCTTTCTATTGATATTCTATATTCTCTTACTTATTTTTGGGTCTATATTATTAGCCCGCCGTAATAGATGGGAAATATTAGCAGGAGTGTCTCGTGTAGCTCCTACCCGAATGCCAGGAATATCGCCTATAGTGCCAAGTATCGGAGTACCAGGGCCACCCTGTTCTATATGTAACCGTCCAACCAGATTTATCACCCAATATAACCGATACTATTGTGATTCATGCCAAAAATACGTTTAATTTCTTATTTTTATTATTTTTTATTGTATATTTTTCGGGCTTAATTTTTCAATTAAATTCAAAAAATAACTCCTTTTATTTTACAGGAATTTATCCAAAATAGAATTATTTTCCTTCGATACCATGAAAAATCCGAAAGAAATAGCATGAAAAAGAAGGGAATCTGACTAATATCTTTATTTATAAATTTGTATGGGAATTATTGGTGTAATGAGTGTATAAATCGATAAATTTCGCGTTCTCCAGATATTTTATAAGGATTGTATTTTAATGATCAATGATCTTTTTCAAATTGAGAATTCTTGGTACTATGAAAGCGATTACAATCTTTAGTCCCGACAATATTTATTCCTACGGAGCAATGGTTATTGCCGGGATTTTAGAGAATGCGGGGCAAAATGTTAACTTAACGAGGAAGTTCGTTTCAGAGGAGGCAGCGGACTCTGATATCGTAGGATTAAGTCTTAGTTCCACATTGCATTTAGCGGAACAAACCTTCAATCTTATCAATGAATTGAAAGCTCAATCCGCGCCTTTTATTGTAGTAGGAGGCCCGGTGTCGATGGTTCCGGAGTTAGTATTCAAGTGTCTTCCCGAAGTAGATGCGGTAGTGATTGGAGAAGGCGAAGAAACAATTCGAGAGCTAGTAGATGCCGTCCGATCCAAGAAAGATTTAGATGTAATCGAAGGAATTGCGTATAAACAGGATGGAAAAATTATAGAGACTCAGGAACGAGCAGCCTACAAATTAGAGAATAGTCCTATTCCCAAAATCCCGGATGATATTGACAGACAAAGCATTCGGGGGGCAAATGTCTATTTTGAAACGCACCGGGGATGTTTAGCGAATTGTGCATTTTGCTTGATACCCAAATATTTTGGGCAGCAGATTATTCGGAGTAAAACGATTCCACAGATAAAACGAGAAGTTCGCGCCTTTTTTATAAAAGGGGCGGTAAGGATCGCAATTGGAAGCGGCAATGTTGCACTTTACGGCATAAAAGACCACAAGATTAATGAAGAGAAAGTAGTAGAAATGTTAGCCACCGTTGGTTCTGTCGTAAGCCCAATGAATTTTGCGGCGCCAGATTTACGAGTTGATATGATTCCTGACAGCATCTTGGAGGCTGTTCGTAAATATACCTACGGGTTGGTTATTTTTGGGATGGAATCGGGTAGCGATCATGTGCTGAAATTAATGAAGAAAGGGATAACTGTTCAAAAAATTGAAGAAGCAATCGAAAAGTGTGAAAGTTTGAGGCTTTCAGTTGCAGGGGCTTTTATTACAGGATATCCAGGTGAGACCGAAGAGAACTTTCAAGAAACAAAGGAGTTTATCGAGAATCATTCATTAGCCGATTACACTATTAGTCTGCCTGAGCCTATCCCGGGAACTGAATTAGCCTCGATAATTTTGAAAACTCCTGACCACAAGAACCCAGTTTTTGTTAAGGACACAACCTCATTAGGAAAAAAATATGATTTTACGGTAGCAGAACGTCGTTGCTTTGAGTTACTTCTTTCTGCGAGTACTTCAAGGAAGATCCCACTTTATTTGAGCGATCGATTAATGCAAGAATTTATTACGATTTCGAAGCAACAGGGCGAGGAAATTCGCCGTATTACAGAGATCATTAAACAACATCTTAGTTAATTTCACGTTTATAATTTAGATAAATATCGATCTATAGGGGCTTTTTTGAAAAGATTTTGGTCCAGAAAATGAAATTGCTAGGATATAATGGTTGAAACCCCGCTTTTTTGGTAAAGTGCGAGAATATCCTCCAATGGAGTAACTGCTAATTTAAGTGCATTCTGATAATCAAAGGCGCCCTTGCTTTCAATAGCCATCTTTATTAAATTTTTAACATAGCCGATCTTTGAAAGAATTTCGTGGATTTGCCCACCTCCCAATCCTTCAAACAATAAATTAATATCATTTTTAATTTTCTCTTCAATTTTAAGAATATATTTGTAACAATCATTCGGAGAAAACTTTGAGGCTTTCATTTTTTTTATTATTTCTTCTAAAAGAATCAAATCAATTCGATCCTCAGTAAATAAATTCGGAAATACTTTCATTCGGCACATAAAAAGCTTTTTGCCGTTTATTCCATACCAAAAATGGAATTCTGTAAAAAATGGGTCTTTTAGGTACTTTGATCCGATTTAATTTTTCAAATTCGATAATATCCTCAGCTTCAATAAATGAAAATTTTGTGAAACCCTCTAATTCATTTATAATCTCTGGTAGATTTTGAACGCAATAATCCTCTTTCTCCACAATTTTCAAAATTTCTTTCAGCATGGCAATATCTTTTTTCTCAATTCGGTAGCGTTCCATGAAAATTAGGCAATCATAGATCGAAAATGTATCAGTAATTAAATCACGACTGAGTCGGATCCGCGTGACTATGCCTAAATAATTGCCAAAAAAAGTATAAACTTGAAATTCAGATAGTTTTGTCAAATTTAAAATGAGTAATATGGCATTTTCAATTATCTTTGCGATTATATAGCATTCACATCGCTCAATTTCGCTTTTTGTGGCATAAAATTTCGGTGGTTTATTGAGATCGAGAAGATGTAAAGAATCAGCATATTTGTTATATTCGGTGATATTGGAAACATGATAAGTCTCTTGTAAAAAATCAGGAATAGAATCCAATTTGACTTTCACTCGCCGACGAGCAATCCCTATCTCAAGACATGCCTTTTCAAATTTAATGAGTTCTTTAATGGTATTAGAGTGCTTTTCTCTTATATATTCAATAATTTCTTCTAAAAACAAGTTTTTAGCTTGGATTAGAAGTTGATCCTCAAAAAACTCATCTAATTTTAGGTACATTCTATTCCAACAAATAATTTCATTCTTTAATTGGGATTTTATCAATAATGCTTTAATCCGAGGGCGAAATCCGATTCAACCAATATTTGACTCGTTCGATGATTTCTTCAACCTGATATTGGGGAATCGTTTGTCCCCGAATGACACCCGTCACGATATCCACAATTTCCCCTTTGGTTTCTGGGGTAACAGGGCTAATAGGTCGCGTCCGGACCCCTAACTTGGCAAAATCCTCAAATCCTACGGGCGCTTGACACACCACAATTGCGGGGATATTCACATTTTTGAGGAACACTTTCGCCTTATGAATAAAATGTCCTGGGACATTCCCAAAATGGATAATTGCCAACCGGTGGCGCGCAATTTGTTCTTCCTCTGCAGGGGAGATCCCGGAGATAGCAGTACCAGGCATAGCTCCCCCGGGAAAATCCTCAGGAGGCCCTATGCCTGCTCCCAAAACCAGGACACTAACCTGCAATCCCGCTTCTCGGAGACCGTATGTGATTTCACAAACCGGTTTTGTAATGTGCCTGGTTGAGGGGCCCATCGATAAAACGATTATATCGGGTTTTTCAGCTTCTGAGAAAGTGGCACGTTGGGCAAGTCCTCCCCCTAAACCTAAACCAGCAGTTTCTCGGCAATCGATTATATGAGTTTGACGACCAATTTTAGAGTTTGGCGTACTTTTTCTATAAAATGGTCCATATTCAGATTCATAATCTCTGTTTTCAATTTGAATTTCTTGATCTTGCGAGTTAAACTGGCAACGGCGTCTGGATTGATTTTCCTGCTGTGTTTCATCGGTTTGGTCTTCGTCCTTTCCTGTTATCATTCTGGATCTCTCTCTGAGTCATCAAACTCTCTCTTTGAATCCTCATATGCTCTTTCTGAATCATCAAGTTCTCTTTCGGAGTCATCAGGTTCTCTCTCTAAGATATCTTTCCTAAAGGTTAATGAATAACCACGCACATAGTCCATTGTCGTTTTTTGATATTTATTATAACGTCCTGCACCAATTCTATAACCAAAGGGGAAGATTCGGTCAGCCGCTTCTCTAATAGGTAGAATAATCTCAGAATTTTCAACTTCAATAAAAAATTTTCCAACCTGAATATCTAAAATAATCTCCTTAGCCTTCCCAATCATAATCTTCCGTTTAACAAGGTCATAGGTTCTAGGACCGCTTAAAATAATTTGGGTGATGCCATCGATTTCTTTTAGGGCTTCCAGAAAATCTGCGACTGTTTGATCAGAACAGAGTCTATTAGGGAAGACCACTACTTCTAAATTGTAAGGTAATTCGGTTTCATTCGATTCCGTCAAAATAATTCTGCCTTCCTTATTTAATCATTCAAAATTTTTTTGAAAAAACCTTATACATTTTTAACTTTTAGAATAGAAGAACCAAGCATCAAAATTTACGATTCGTTCTTTCACTCTTATTATTTTAAACGCAAATCAAGTATAAATTCCTTTTTAAACTTCTGCAATTAGCTATAAAAAATAATTAATAGGCAAATAATCATAGTTGATAATCAAAATAAAAAATAAAGGATTATATCGAACCCAAATTTTGCAAATAAATGGTTGAGAGACGAGTGAAATGGCATCAGATGACGATTTCTTTTTGAAAGTGGAAAATTTAGGTAAAGAATTCAAGAGAGGGACTTATGCCATAAAAAATATTTCCTTTGTTTTACGCGAATGTTCGAGCTTCGGAATTTTGGGTAAATCAGGTTCAGGGAAATCTGTGTTAATGCATACAATCCGGGGGACCAAAGGATTTGAACCAACTCACGGCAAAATTACTTACAGAGTGGCTCACTGCGAACTCTGTAATCAGATTGAATATCCTAGTAAAGCAGACTCCGAGTGTCCCAAATGTATGCAACCTATGACCCTAAAAGTGATCGATCTCTGGGAGGAAGAAGCCAAGGGGTCTGAGATTTTTCACGCGCTTTATGGGCGCATTTCCATTATGTTGCAACGCACCTTCGCTCTTTTTGGAGAATATCCAGTAGTAGTGAATCTGCAGAATATTTTGGCGAAGGCAGGGGTCCCAGAAAAGAAGATTCAGGCACGTGCCCTTCGAATCTTATCGCAAGTCAAACTAACGCATCGAGCCTTGCATCTCGCTCGTGATCTTTCCGGAGGAGAAAAACAGCGCGCCGTATTCGCCATGAGTATCGCAAAAAACCCTTTGCTATTTCTTGCGGATGAACCAACGGGAACCTTAGATCCTATTACTGCAGAGGCAGTTCATGATATTATGAAAACAACGGTGAAAGGAGGCAATTTAACACTAATTGTAACTTCGCATTGGCCTTCTGCTGTAGCAGAACTTTCGGATGAGGCGATTCTCCTTGAAAAGGGAGTTATAGCTGCGAGCGGGGATCCAAAAGAGGTGGCCCAAAAATTCATGGATCAGCTCGAAGTCACGGAATTCGAACATAAAGTTAGCGAACGGCCCTTAATTAAAATGGAAGATTGCGTCAAATGGTATTATACCTTCGATCGGGGGATTATCAAAGCCGTGAATGGTGTATCTTTGACGATCAATGAAGGTGAAATCTTCGGATTAGTGGGAGTTTCAGGATCTGGGAAAACTAGTTTATCCCATATGCTGATTGGGTTGCGTCCTATCACTAAAGGCAAAATTTGGGTCCGGGTTGGGGATGATTGGGTTGATATGAGTGTGCCGGGTCCTGGCGAACGGGGGCGCGCCTCACGCTATATGGCAATTCTTCATCAGGAATATGCCCTGTATCCGCATCGCACAGTTCTTGAGAATTTAACCGGCGCAATCCGAGCGCGCGTGCCTGAGGAACTCAAGACAAAAAAAGCCTATGATGTCCTCTATGCAGTGAATTTTACGAGTGAAGAAATTGATAATATCCTTTATAAATTCCCCGATGATATTTCCGAGGGCGAACGGCATCGGGTTGCTATTGCCCGTGTGCTGATTAAGGAACCGAAAATTGTCTTACTAGATGAGCCAACAGGAACCGCAGATCCATTGACTCGTATGGAAATTGTCCGTTCTATCCGAAAATCACAGACGGATCTCGATCAAACATATTTAATAGTGAGCCATGACATCGATTTCATTTTAAATGTGTGCGATCGTGCCGCATTAATGCGGGCCGGAAAGATTGTTGCTTTAGGGGCACCCGATGAAGTGATTCAAGTGATGAGAGAACAGGAGAAAGCAATGACCACCTAATTTACCTTTTTGGTTGATTTGGGAGGAAAGTCTCTGCACGATGATTTCATTATTGAAATGTTAGAAGAAGCCATTTTAGATGAATTTGAGGAAAAGGATTATGCTATTTTTGAACAACAACTCTTGGATCTAAACCTTGAACCTCCAGAGTTCCGAAAATTCTTGAATCGAATCATCCTATCAAAAAGTAAATCATTTCAAGATAAAATCTCAGTTATTTTGAAAGACCAGCAGCAAAATCTATTGGAAGAAGCCTTCAGACGGGCGAAGAAACGATATAAAGCCAAGATGACGCTCCGTTTCATGTCCTTCGAACAGGATGAAGTCGGCGAATAACTCTATTGCTATCCTTTTCTTCTTGAAATCCGGTCGGAAGTAGAAAACAGGTTTGTGGCTGGATTAATGAGACAAGATAAAACAAAAAAGAATAAGCAGAATGGAGAGAAAGTGCGATAACAAAGTGAATATTTATCATTGTTCGGTTTGCGATTGGCCTTATGAAGAATCTAAAGGAGGCATTCCCTTTGAGGAACTCCCAGATGACTGGAGATGCCCAAGATGTGGTGCGCCGAAAGAGGCGTTTGATGAATGGCCCTTTTACCTAATAAAATATGAAAAAAATAAAAAAATTTACTCTTAATTAAAATCCAAAAATTGCCTCTAAGATTAAATGTAATTTTATTGAATCATGAAGCACTATATATCGAAGAGGTAACAATATAAACACAAAAGGAGAGATAAAATGTCAAAGTACAAATGTACAGTATGTGGTTGGACATATGACGAAGATCAGGAAGGAACACCCTTTGATGAGCTTCCTGATGACTGGGTTTGCCCAGAATGTGGAGCCCCAAAAGATGCATTTGAGAAATTGAAAGAAGCCCCGAAGAAACCGGCTCCTCCTGCAAAGAAGAAAAAGTAATTGAATTCCTTTTCTATTTCTTTTTTTTGTAAAAAAAATTAGAAACCGAAAGAAAAGTAGAAAAATAAAATTAATAAAGGATGAGATTTAGATGGCAATTTGGAAATGCGGGAAATGCGGTTATAAATATGATGAAGAGAAAGAGGGAACTCCATTTGAAGACCTCCCAGACGACTGGAAGTGTCCAAGATGCGGATCACCGAAAAGCCGCTTCAAGAAAATGGAGGAAAAGCCGAAAAAACCCGCTCCTAAGAAGAAGAAATAAAGAGGTACAAAACCCTCTTCAATCTATATAATTTCTTTTTTTGTTTTAATTTGGGATCGTTGCAGGAATTTGACGAGGGTATAATCCCGAAAATTCGATTTTTTAATGTCTGCAATTTCCTCTAAGAGGTAATCCCCAATTTGAACCTTGGCTATTTTTTCATGAAATCCTGAAAAGGGTAATTTGATGCGTAACCCCCGGATTTGGGGAACAATGGGCGTGGGAGAGAGCACCCGCTTGATTTCGGGAATTTGGCGTTCGATTTCTTCTCTAATAGCGAATGGTGAGAGAAAGATGGGATCTCTCTCTAAAAAGCCTCGAATTTTTCGAGCACATTGACTGACAGCGTTCCCAATTTGTTGAAGCTTATCGAATTCATCCAGAAGGCGGAATCGATAGGGGAGGCGCCCAATATTCCCAATATAGTGCTCGGTGTATGGAATTGAAGGTAAATCGGGTCCCGCAGTAACCACCACAGGGATTGCTAGGTCCTTGTAGAGTTTCCATTTGTGTTCTTTGAGGCAGTATTCAAAATTGCCAAAGACGAAAACGGCAACGTCGTGCTCCTCGATGATATTTTTCTCATGAGTGGAGATTTGGGCAATTCGTTGTCCGACGCCCCTAGCCAGTCCAATCATGTTCGTCTTCGCTCCCAAGCGGCGCAAGTACTCCGCAATATCGCAAAGCAGGTGTGGTAAATGGTGCCGTGCAATCGTCGGGGCAATAACGGCGATTTCCGTTCCCAGCAAGGGTTGTTCCCGCAAGCTACCCCGCAGCTGGAGCGATTTCTCTCGAATCAGGGGAATATCCGCTTCGGGGACAATAAAGGTGATCGTAATTTCTTGAGCCAAAATTTTCTTTTGAACGATCCAGCCGCCTAGATCTTCGATTAACTCCGTAAGTAATTCATGGCGATGGGGACCACCTTCAAAGATAAAGGATTCTGAGCTCATTCAAGACTCTCCTGGAACTCATGCGTTTTCCAAGGAACAATTTTTTTCGTGATCTTTTTGGGTTCACGTTTTAATTTTTCACTGTACTCATCGGGAATACGGATTGGAGATTTTTTTAATGCTTCCTCCACTTGATTAAGCCATTCAGGTTCTATTGGATTTTCAGAGGCGATAATGGTAATAATATTATTCTCAAACTTGTTCTGTCGCACCCGGAAGCCTTCAGGAATAATGCGGTTGAAGGCATCGAGGACCTTATTGACTATGCGCTCTCGCGGATTGACTGTGATTACTTGTTTTAACTCCTCAACGGTGGTGAATTGGGGTGGAATTAGGATATTCCAGCGATCAATCTGAGTCAAATTTTCACGACCGAATTGGGTCCAGATCACCCGTAAAATATCGGGCGCATAGGTCTCATCCTCAATCACTACACGAATGCCCCGATCTTCTACATTGATAGAGGTAACATCTCCAAACTGGATAGAAGTTTCCGTAATACTTAATTCGCCCCAAATATAGAAGAAGGGTTTATTGATATCAATTAAAATCCGGACGAATCGCAGCGCACCTGAGATAGCTAAATCCGCAAATACATTATCCGCAATCACTTTATAGGAGATTATTCCAAAATTGAAAGGGTCTGATTGATCCAAATTTTCAACGAAGACTTTATTTTCTGCCATTCCCTCTCACTTTGAAATCATCCCAGAACTTAAGAGTGCGGCACCCACGGCTCCCGCAAATGGCGAATTTTTTGGTACAATGATTTCGCGTCCCAGTACATTCTTCATTTGATAGACCAATCCTTTTATTAGTGATGTCCCCCCTACCTCAATGACCGGATCTCGGAGATCAATTTCCTGTAACTGCTGGGTGAAGACCTGCTCGGCTACACTGTGACATGCCGCCGCAGCCACATCTTCTCGCGCCTGCCCTTCTGCTAGCTTGGAAACCAAATCTTGAATGCCAAAAATACTGCAATAACTATCCAATTTCACATTTTGGGCGTTTCCCTCTAGAGCGAGTTCCCCAAACTCTAAAATGGGCAATCCTAACCGATTAGCAGCTAATTCGAGAAAGCGTCCAGAACTACCTGCACAAATTCCACCTACCGTAAATGCATCGGGAATCCCGTTTAGGAGGGTGATTACCTTGTTGTCAAGCCCTCCAATATCAATAACAGTTGCTTCACCCTGCTGTTTATTGGCTAGAAAGACGGCGCCTTTAGAATTAACGGTTAATTCCTCTTGAACCAGATTTGCATTGTACTTTTTCCCAGCGAGAAAACGCCCATAGCCTGTGACTCCAATCGCTTGCACCTGTTCGAGACCTATGCCCGCTTCCCCTAATGCCTGATTCACAGTCCTCTCGGCAGTCTCCTCAATCTCATGCGTTATATTCCAGCCAAAGCCAATCATTTCATTATCCTGCATTATAACGGCTTTTGTCGTTGAAGACCCTGAATCGATCCCTAAAGTGAGCCCTTCTTGCTTCTGCCTAGCAAGTAACGCCTTCTGCTTCACAACCGTCACCAAGGCTTCCAGTCGAATAACCAATTCACCCATTTTCGGGGTTTCTGTAAAGGCATACATAATCACAGGAAAATCCGTATAGCGTTGGATATAGCGCCGGATTTCATGCCGTACTATGGCGCCTTCTGCACACCGGAAACAGGTGATGATGAATGCTGCATCCGCCTCCGATTCCTTTAGGGCTATGGCCATAGCCCTGGCTATCATTAACTTCAAATTTGCGCTATCAACATCTAACCCAAAATCATTGGATGCCTTCAGAATGAACTCTAAATCCACTTCTGGATAAACTAACTTCGCTCCCACTATATCCGCGGCTTGCTCTAAAGTACGCTGAATTCCACTCCATTCCGTGCCGCAACTTATTTGAGCGATTTTAATTGTCACGTCGTATCTACTCATTCAAGAGGTTCATCTTCCAATTGGACGGTCTCACTATAAATGCGATCGTATCATTAAGCTTAGATAAAAAATTAAAATAAATCTACTGTTTAATTTTTTCAAAAGTCAAGTAGGAGCTTAGGAATGGCAATGGCTGCAGAAATCTTACAAATCATCGAAAAGGAAATGGATATTGCGGATCATATTAAGGATTGGAAAAAATTTTCTCCCTTTGAAACGCTTATTAGGACTATTCTCTCCCAAAACACAACCAATCGCACGTCTTTTGTCGCCTTTGATAATTTACAGGCAAAATTTCAAATCAACCCAGAAACTTTAGCCCATGCGGACCAACAAGCAATAGCCGATGAAATATCCATTGCAGGCTTGCATAATCAGAAAAGCAGGCGGATCAAAGAGGTTTCCCGCATAATTCATGACGAGTGGGATTCCGATTTCACCTTTATATATGAGGCACCCCTAGAAGAGGCTCGTAACAAACTGATGTCGCTCCCAGGGATTGGAGAAAAGACCGCCGATATTGTACTCAACTTTTGCGCCCAGCGCCCCATTCTGCCCGTGGATACCCATATTACACGCATCTCAAAACGAATTGGTTTGGTCCCTGAAAATGCCAAATACGATGAGATTCGGGAAGCCATTGAATCCCTTATTACTCCTGAGCAAATTCTTACAGCTCACGTTTCACTCATTTTCTTTGGCCGTTCTGTCTGTAAGGCACAGAAACCGCTCTGTCCAACCTGTCCCGTAACACATCTGTGCCCTAAAATTGGAGTCGGGAAAGAAAAAAAAGCTAAAAGGACTAAAATAGCGAGAAAAAAAAGAAAAATAATATTATAGATTGCATTTATTATACAGAATATCTTCAAATTATTGGTAAAATGTTTTAAGAACTAATGTATGACTGATAATTTTGCCATGTGAGTTCTTTAATATCTTTAAAAATTTTATCATCGCCAATTAATAGTTCATTTGAAGCAATTGCCGTTCCTGCAATTAAGCAATCAAAGAGTCCAAATTTATATGCGCTACGAAGCTTTAAACCTTCAATTAATTGATTTAAATCTAATTCCAAAATCTTTAGGTCATACGCCTTAAAGATATCATTCAAAACAGAAAGTGATTCAATAATGGTTTCATTGCTTATATTTTTTGATAATAAAACTAAAATATATTCAAAAATGGCAATTGAAGGAATTTTGAGATTTTGATGTTTATTATCCAGAATATCTTTTATTTTTGAATGTTTAGGGGCAGTTTCATTCAAACTGAATAAAAATTCTGTATCAAGGATTACCACTATTTTCCTCTCCTATAATATTAAATAAAAATTTTTCAGTTTCTTCTTCAACTTGCTCATTATATGTAATATTTCCAAGTAAATTTGCTAGTTTTTTAAATGGTGATATTTTTTCAGGCGAAATTACTATATCGCCTTCCTTTTTTTTGATATAAATTACATCACCTTCCTTTAAGCCCAACTTTTCTCTAATTTCTTTTGGAATTATTACCGAAAACCGTTTCCCAATTTTAGATTTGACTTCAATCATAGAATCATATTAAAAATTTAGTGTCAGATTTTTTATAGCATCAGAATGATATTTAAAAATTTCTGATTTTCGAGGAAAAAAAAATTTTGAGAATATTATTTTAAGGTACGCTCAATTTCTTTTAGAACAGGAATTACATTTTCCTTTAATTTATAATACTTCCAATTGGCCTGCATATAGGCAGAAACTATCCCGCTCTTTCTCAAAATTGTTAAATGGTGCGATACTAGGTTCGGCTTACTCTCATTCCCAGTGAGTTGAACTAGTTCACAAACACACTGATCTTTTATCAAAAGGAGTAGTGCCATTTTCAAACGTAGCGGATGTGATAATCCTGTTAAGATTTTACTAATATTTTCAATTTTTTTCTCTTGAGGAATTTCTGCTCTCAATTTTAGGAGCGATTCTTCTAATTCTTCCTTTACTAAGGGGTCGGTTGCACAACATCTATTGTTACTCACAAATAATAGCAGGTATTCGCCCTATTAAAAGGAATTCAAAGTACTTTGAATTGTGACGTTCTTCTTTAAATAGCGCGATTCAGAATTAATTATGGTGATTGGATGAAAATCGGAATTGTAACTGATGGAAAATACGGAGAGAGAGCCTTTCAAAATATAAAAAAGGTTTTTTCGTGTCGATGGATTCTGATTGAAGAAATCCCACCAACTATAGTTTTAGATAATTACGAATTGAAAATACCTGATTGCGATTTATATCTCTCCTATGTGAGACATCCTGATCAGGTGGTGGCTCTGGCAAATTTAAAGAGATCCACTGCCTTTGCTAATTTAATTATGAAACCTGGTGTTTCAACGGATGCAAAAAGACCCATTATCTTGGGGATCTCCTTTGGTCCAGGTTTTCTTAAACAGATTCAACAGATAAATCCCAAAGTGGTTGCATTTCCTACTATGTGTTCTCTAGAGCCGAATACAGGTATTCCCGAGATCGATGAGTTCGCACGCCATTTTGGTCGTCCGGTCTATGAAACAATGTTAGAGAATAGAATAGTTTCAGAGATTCGGCTTATCCGAAGTTCTCCTTGCGGATCTTCCATGGCGGGCGCTCATTTCATCAAAGGCAAACCAATCTCAACATCAATTTTACAGGAATTCGCAATCAATGTCTGTCATGAGTGCCGCGCACCTCGCTTTGGGCGAACTTGCGATAAGGAATTATCCGGACTCATTCATCTCCGTGCTTTTCTTAGCAGTTTAGGGGAAAATAATCAATTTGAAGATGATTCTATCTCAAATTTTATTAGCTCTACAGAAAAAGAATACCATAAACGCCTCAAAGAGGCGATTTCAGCCTAACTAGGCAAATCTTATTTTGGAAAGTCTCCTTTTATTTCTTAATTTTTTTTTAAAATATATTTTCTATATACCGAATAATGGAGAGAGAGAATGGAAAAGGACACAAGCAAAGACGGATCCGAGATGAAAAAGAAATCAAATCCCGAGAAATTACATAATAAAACGCAAGAATATCTATTTTTTCAAATTTATGTAATGTCCCAATATTTTTTTGATAATTATGGCGTAGAAGAATTAGAAAAATTCTTTCGATTTGGGCAGGAGAGCTTTTTCAATTTGAAAATGAGTGCGATTTACAAGATGATGGAAGGAGTCATTAAAAGACTTCCTAAGTCTCTAAAAATAAAAGAAGGCTTAAAAATGATGATTGATGAATTAGATTTTCTTGAATCGCCCAAAAATATCGTGATTCTGGAACAAACTGGCGAAAAGGCAGCATTTGAAATTACCAAATGTTCATTGAGGAAAGAGTTTAATAGACTCGCTAAAAAATCAAATAAAGAAGAATTACTGGACAAATGCTGTATTTGGTGCTTCGAATCTATCCCCTATACAGAAAAATATGGATTTGAATATCGGATTGAATTAACAAAAACTGGATGTTTGAATTATTTGGAATAGGAGGAATCGCAGAAGTGAGCGAGAATTCAATGGTTCATCTGGAGATTGGAGCAAAAATTGAGAAGTATATTCGCCCTACAACCTTTCCCCTTGCAGTTAAGTTGATTAAAGGGGAATCAGAGATTCCGGCGGATTCCAAGCGCCCCAGCGTGGATCTAAAGGTGCAGAATTTCCTGTGCCAGGACTTTAAAATAGCACGGTCGTATGGCTGGACGATCGCTGTGAGTGCGGATGATATTAATTGTAAATTGGCCCGAAGCGTTTTCGGATGGGAAGCAGCTACCGAGGAAAATATGGAATTTGCTCATAAATTCAATATTGGGCTCTATGCAAAGGACCTAGAGACCTCGAAAAAATTGGAAAAACATCTCTCATCTTTAGGTAATGAATTTTGGGGACTGGTAATCTCGCCCCTTACAAGAACGAAAGTTGAGCCGGATGTCGTATTGATTTACTGCTTGCCTGCTCAGGCAATGCGCTTAGTGCAGAGCTATCTGTATTGCGAAGGGGGTGTGATGAAATTCACAGCCGCTGGGCGAATCGGATCCTGCCATGATGGGGTTGTAAAAACCTATTTAACCAAGAAGCCCCAACTCGTACTCCTCGGAAACGGTGATCGAGTTTGGGGTGGAGTGCAAGACTCGGAAGTCATGTTCGCATGTCCCCGCGAGAAATTGGACATGCTCATTGAGGGGCTTGAAAAGACCCATGCAGCGGGCCTTCGTTACCCCATCCCAAGCTACATGAATTATGCACCGGGATTTCAAGCTGCCTTCCAGAAAAAGGCATATAAACGCGCGGGGGGCACGATCATCAAAGAAAAATAAATTCAGATCATTTAAAATTTGGTGATGAGTATGACGGAAGAATCGCCTTGGAACACTTTTGATATCACGATCAACTTGGTAATCTTATTTATAGCAATCGGACTCTCCACCGCAATGCTGGTCCTCAAAGCTCTCTGGATTTATCTAGGGATATATTACCTCTGTTGGGGTTTGTACATCATTGTGGGCAGGTACGTAACTTGTCGGCACTGCGATTTCCTCGGCAAGCCGTGCCCAAGCTGGTTTATGGGTATGATCGCAGGTAAACTCTATAAACGATCTGATAAACCGAATTTTTGCGCCGATGGCGGATTCAGAAACGCACTCCTTTTTGATATCTCCTTTCTATTGATTGCCGTCCTAATTCCCCTTATTGCGTATATAATAGAAGCGCTTACTGGCACATTATTAGCTCTAGAATGGACACTCTTCGCGATCTACCTGATTATTGCTCTTCTGATGTTAATAATCCACTCTCTAACTGGATGCAGAAAATGTCCTATTGCGGATTGCCCTATGAGTCGAAAACATAAGTTCAAAAAGCCAAATGCACTATGATTCAGTAAGACTAATGTCGATAGGTATTACGCAGATTGGATTGGTGAGGGTGTGGTTCGAGAAAAAATAGCGCATGATTACCTTGAAAATGAGGTCCAATACGACTCAGAGCACTGGGACCATTTTCAATACTTGCGTATTACCACCCTCCCTATACTGGAAGCATTGCAAGCTTACAGTCCCCTTCTTCACGGATCTATCGCGAGGGGGGATACTTCCAAAAACAGTGATATCGATGTGATTGTGCCCTATCAGGTTACAGAGTTTCAAATCGGAGTTTCTCTAAGTGTATTGCGCTATGAGCCACTTGAACGGTGGATTGTCCAGGCAACACCTCTAGCTGCGGTAAAAGGGCTCCTAATTTTTTCAGCTACACCCCCGTTTAGCGTGACGTTCCCTCTGATCCCTTTTTACCCTCGCGAACAGGAGTTTTATTTCTTCGGGGGGACTGTTGGTTTAGCAGATTTGCAACAGGATCTGGGCGGTCGTGTTCCAGGTGTTAATAAGAAGCTGCTGTTCATTGAGCCTACCGAGCTTGGGCATAATGAGTACCGTATCACTCCTGAAAATGCGCCCAATATTGCAAAGCAGCTCAATATAGGAATTGATACCGTGCTTGAACGCATACGCGTCCTCGAACGGCGTGATAGAGTCGGGCGAACAGGGATTTTCAAAAAACGCCTTTTAACCCCAGATGAGTCCTTCGGCGAAGTCCTGAAGGAGATTAGTGAGACCAATCCCGCCTCTCGGCGGCGCATTACTCGGAAAAAAGTCCGGTAAAATTTTCATAGAATTATAGATAATTTTAAAAAAAGTAAGATTATAGATAATTTTAAAAAAAGTAAAGAGTGTTAATGATGGAAAAAAAGAATTTTTGGTTTTTTGGCAGCCCATTTATCAGTTTTGGGCAAGGCGCATTGGAATTTTTGCAGGATATTCCAGGAAAGAAAGCTTTTATTGTCACGGACCCTGGAATTGTAAAATTTAAAATAATCGACATTCTAACAGAGAAATTAAAAAAATATAAGAAGAGTTTCAAAATTTTCGATCAAGTTGAGCCAGACCCCAGGGAAGAAACCGTCCTTAAAGGAGCGGAGATGTGTAAGGAATTTGGACCCGATTTAATCATTGGACTAGGGGGAGGTAGCTCAATGGATACAGCTAAAGCCATCATGTTCCTTTATGAAAAACCCGAAATGAACCTAGACGATGTGAATCCCTTTAATAAGTTCGGATTTAAAAAGGCAAAGTTACTAGCCATTCCCACGACGAGCGGGACGGGGGCTGAAACGACTTGGGCGCTCATCATCACCAGAAAGATGGAAGATGGATCCGACTTCAAATTGGAGCTTGCCAATCGGGAATTAGTGCCAAGCTATGCGATAGTCGATCCCATTTTTAGTAAGACGATGCCGCCTGAAATCACGGCCTCCACCGGCTTTGATGCGTTAGCTCACGTGTGGGAAGGAATAATTTCCCTTTTTAAGAATGATTTTAGCGATGGGCTCGCAGTAAAGGCTATTGATCTCATCAGAACATACTTACCCAAAGCAGTTAACGATGGAAATGATATGGAAGCGCGTGAAAAAATGCATAATGCCGCCTGCATGGCGGGTCTCTGTTTTGGCAACTCAAATATAATGATGGGGCATTCGCTAGGGCACTCGCTCGGGGCCGTTTTCCATAAGCCGCACGGACATACCGTTGGAACGATTTTACCCTACGTTTTGCAATTTACTATGAACAATCCCGAAGATACAGAATCAATAAGTATCCTCGCAAAGTTTGCCAAGATGATTGGAATAGCAGATTGGTCTGACGATGAGAAAGTGGCTGCAGGAAAGGTTGTGGATGATATAAAGGACATAATGAAGAAAACTAATTTTCCAGCTACCTTGAGCGAGATGGGGATTTCTTCAGAAGAGTTAGAAAGCAATATGGATATGGTCGTTTCAAAAGCCACTGAATCGATTTCAGTCAGCCAATCGCCTCGCGCAGCCAGTCTAGAACAATATCAGATGATCCTGCGTTATGCGTACGAAGGAAAAGATATTGATTTCTGAGGTTATTAGATGAAAATCGATTACACTAACCCTCTAGCTTTGACTGGCATGAGTGGATTCATGGCCTCTGCACTCAATTACATCAAAGATTCGAAAAAAGTCAGAGAAGGGCTCAGAAAGCATAATATAAATATAAAATTAGCGCTAATTGCCCCTGACCTTCCAAATGGTGCGTTACTGGTCTTCAAAGATAGAAAAGTAGATGTGGAACCTTTAGGACCAGAAGATTGGGAAAATCCAAATAAATGGAATGTTAAAATTACAGCTGAAGCCAAAGTCTTCTTTGACTATTTTATGGGAAGGCTTGGCGCAGTCCGCCCAGTCTTATTCAGAAAATTAGTAACGGTGCCCTATCCCTTCGGGGCCTTCAAACTCTTGAATGTTTTGTGGTTCATCAATTTAGCCATCAAAATCTATTCTAATAACACGAGCCAAGCCGAAGCCATGTTCTACAAGTTCTATAACTATGGGACTAAAGAGAGAATCGGTGGTGGAGTCTTAGGCAATAAGGGATACTTCGGTAAAATTCTCTGGGTCGATTTATCTCGAAGGGAGATCACCGAAGAAACCCCCGAGGATGAAATCTACAAGAAGTATCTTGGCGGCTATGGACTAGGAGTTTACTATATCTACAATCGCATAAAACCCAATTGCGATCCTTTGGGACCTGATAATATCCTTGGATTCTGTCCTGGATTTCTCACGGGAACTATGGCTCCTTTCACCGGGCGTTATATGGTCTGCGGGAAAAGTCCATTAACTGGTGGATGGGGCGATGCAAATTCGGGAGGGAAATTCGGTTCCGCAATTAAAAGGGCAGGATACGACGCGATCTTTGTTACAGGAAGTGCTGATAGCCCAGTATATTTATACATTGATGAGGAAAAACAGGAATTGCTGGATGCCTCTGAACTTTGGGGCAAAAGTACGAAGGAAACACAAGATATTCTCCAACAGAAGCATGGCAAATGTGATGTTGCATCTATAGGTCTAGGTGGAGAGAATAAGAGTCTGATTGCCGGGATTGTCAATGACAGTTCCCGCGTAGCCGCCCGAAGCGGGCTTGGCGCGGTGATGGGAGCGAAAAATCTCAAAGCAATTTGCATTGTTGCAAATAAAAAGATTGAAGTGGCAGATAAAGAGCTGCTCCTTACTCTCGCAAAAGCCTATAACAAACAAATTAACGGCTATAAAAATAATTTAGTATTGTCCTATGTATTGGGCATGGCTCCCGGTTTTGCTCCTCTCCTCAAAATGGGTAAAATCCACTATTCCAGTTTTAAATGGATAAAATTGTATGCCCAATTTCTTTCTCAAGTGGGCACGCCTTTCTTCTACCTTATTTTAACTACTATTGGAGATGCGCCGATTAAAAACTATCTAGGAGTTGCAGGAAAAGACTTCAAAAAATATAAAAAACTCGATGGAAAGTGGTTACGGAAGAACTATTCCGGATCTGTAGGATGCTTTTCATGTCCAGTCCGGTGTGGTGCTTTGCTTACTATTCCTGAGTTAAATCTCACGAATATAGATCGCCCTGAATATGAAACCATTGCTGCTTTTAGTGGTCTAATCCTGAATAATGACCTTGAAACAATCATCCATATTAATAACTACTTAAATCGCCAAGGAATCGACACGATCTCATGTGGTGAAGTAGTAGCCTTTACGTTAGAATGTGTAGAGAACGGCTTGCTGAAAAAGGAAAATTTCAAGTGCCATGACTATCCCGAGGGATTCTTACCCCAATGGAAGGAACCAAAGTATCTTTTAACACTCTGCAAAATGATAGCAAATCGAGAGGGCATTGGCGATATCTTGGCAGATGGGGTCAAAAAAGCGGCGGAGAAGATTCCCGGTTCATCAGAATTCGCGATCCATGCCGGAGGTCAAGAATTGCCCATGCATGATGGACGTCTCACCAAAGGGTTGCTGCTCACTTATATGACCGATCCATCGCCTGGGCGGCATACTGCGGGCGGGATTGATTATTTCCTCGTCGGTGCAGGGCATAAATTCCTGAAAGGGTTCAAATTGAAGAATAGTAAGAACCCAAAGAAGAAAGGGAAACTTCAAGCCGAGGCCGTAAAATTCACTCAAACCTTCAACTCGTTGGGGTTCTGTTTATTCTCCGAATGGGTTGGAACGTACCCTGTATTAGAAATGGTGAAAGCCTTTGCCGGATGGAACCTGTCCATTGATGAGTTCCTGAAAATCGGCTGGCGGATACAAACTTTAAGGCAGATGTTCAATGCGCGAGATGGCGCAATTAGACACGACATAGCAAAGCGAGCTATCGGCGATCCTCCCTTGAAAAAAGGTCCTTTGAAAGGGAAAAAGATCGATGTCGAAGAAATGGCTAAAGCCTATTACGAATCAATCGGCTTTACAGAAACTGGAGTCCCGACCGAAGCGACCTTAAGACAATTAAACCTTGATTTCTGCCTCGAAGATCTCCCCAACGCTTCGGGTCGCCCAACCCCCATTGTTAATGAATCCATTAAACCTTAAGAAGGGTTCTAAAAATTTTTTTTGTAAAGATTCTTTGAAAAAAATTAGGATTAACTCCACCTTTTTCAGATTGAATTAATTGAATTATTTTCTTATATTTAAGAAATTTTTTAAGTCTAAGAGCGATTCCAATTATAGTGAAATATTTAATTCTAAAAAGAGAGGAATGTTCAGTTGAAATTTAAAGTTGTTTTAGAGGAAAATGAGGAAGGTGGTTATACGATTTTTGTCCCATCATTACCTGGCTGTATTTCAGAGGGCGACACCAGAGATGAGGCGCTTCAAAATATAAAAGAAGCAATTGAATTATATTTAGAGTCAGATGTTGAAAAAATTCCGACTGGAAAGAATATTCAAATCCTTGAGGTCACTATTTGAGACTTCCTCCTATTTCAGGAAAAAAGTTAATAGCCATTTTAAAAAAATTTGGGTTCAAGGAGGTTCGCCAAAGAGGTAGCCATGTTAGGATGGAAAAAATAACTCCTGAGATGAATTATAAAATTACTATCCCGCTTCATAAGGAATTGAAGAGAAAAACTTTAACCAAAATTTTGCAAGCAGCTGAAATTTCGTTTGAAGAATTTTCTGAGTTTATTTGATAATACTATTAACTCTAAATTATTTTTCCTAAGGATTAATTTGACAAATTATTTAGTTTGAGGCAATTGAACCATAATTTTTGCCATGAAGATCTTCCGAGCGCTTCGGGTTGGCCCATCCCTATTGTTAACGAATCCATTGAACCCTAAGCGGGGTTTCTAAACCATTTTTAAAGGTTCATTGAAAACTGGATTCATTGAAAAAAAATAGATATAAGCATTTTTCCCCGTTTTCATTGAAAAAGGATACTCCTTTTAGAAAGAAATTGGTGTGATGAGACGCATGGCGGAAGAATATTTTAAGACTGCCACGTTTGAAGAAAAAATGCAGATGCTATATAGTAAAATGACTGAGAAACAAAAAAGAGAGAACCTTGGACAAGTTATCTATATTTGTAAAGATCATTGCGGCAAATGCCCCAGCTATAAAGGAACTGGAGAGACTGAATTGGCCTTTTGCATGCAGGGGATGAGTTCCGTAATAATTGAGAAGAAAACTTGTCTATGTAAGGATTGCCCTATTTCGAAAACCATGAGTCTCCGTTGGTCACATTACTGCACTGATGGCAGCGCATTAGAGCGCTCCAATCTATAAGATAAAAGTGAATAAACGGTCAATATTATAAAAATTCGAGAATAAACTCTAAGAAAGTGAAGAGCATGTCTGAGAAAAACCAAGCACCTGATAAGTATGAGAAAATTGCCAAAAGAATGGGCGTTACCTATTCAGAGGAAATGGAAAAAATATTGAAAGCTCTTTTCACGCCCGAAGAGGCCGAAATATTATTGGTTTTTAATGGGCCGTACATGGATCGTTTAACTGCGCCCCAGATTGCAAAGAAGTTAAAGCGCCCTGTTGAGGAAGTGGAACCCATTTTAACGGAAATGGCGAGAACCCAGAGAGTATTTTCAGTAGAGAAAGATAATAAGAGAACTTATTCTATGTTTCCCTTACTTCCTGGCTTATTTGAATTGTATTTTTCAAATTATAAAAGGGCTGAGGCTGAAGAAAATGAGATCCTGCAACTTTTTACGGAGGAATATGAAAAATATTACAATAAAGGATATCTCATGAATTTTGTAAAGTCTTCTTACCCTCTTATGCGAGTTTTTGTGGATCAAAAAGTAGTAGACGAAACCGTTGATAGGGGCAAAGGAAAAACCATTGATCTTAATGAAGAAATCACGGATCAAGTCATGTATGACATTCTCCCTTTCGAACAGGCAAAATATATTATTCAAAATTCTCGCCGGATTTCTATAATGGATTGTGCCTGCCGAACTCATATGAAAATCCATAACCAAGGCGTACCTGTGAATAATTATCCCTTTAATGTCTGTATGAGTTTCAACATCACCGCAGATTACTGTATCGAGCAAGGATTCGGTACGGAAGTAACCAAAGAGAGGTGTCTTGAAATTCTAACCGAATCTGCTAAGGCCGGATTAGTTCACACGACGCAGAACGTGACAGACAAGTCACTTTTCATCTGTAACTGCGATCGCGATTGCTGCGTCATGCTGCGCGGCATTCCGCAGTTTAATAATCCGAATGTCGTCGCAAAATCTAATTTTATCCCCAAATATGACAAGCAAAATTGTATTTTCTGCAAGAAATGCACGGAATTATGTCCGTTATATGCCATTCAACTCAAAGATGAAGACACGGATAATCAGCGGATGGTGATCAACTATAAACGATGCATTGGCTGTGGGGTCTGCTCCTTTAATTGCGAACAAAAAGCCATCACCATGGTCAAAAAATACACCAAAATCCCCGCTCAAGATTTGAAGGTAGCCATGAGACATTTCATGGAAGGGAGAACTCAATCATAACCTTCATCCGACCAAAGCTACCTTAAGGCGATTAAAGGTTAATTTCTGTCTCCAAAACCTCCTCGACACTTCGGGTCGCCCACCCCTCTTAACAATGAATCTATGAAACCCTGATTGGGTTCCCTTACTAATCAAATAAACCCTTAATTTTAAAATAGTACAATGCTATATTAAAAATTTGGGCAGAAGTTGGTACCTTTAAATTGACAATTTCCTTATTAAAAATTGGTGATATGGAGTAGTAAGAATTAGGTGATAGTGCTTGTCACAAAAGAAATTGAAGTGCCGCCAAGAGGATTATGAGCTATTGAAAGAAGTGCGGTGCGAATACAATAAAACTCATCAAAAAATTGACCAATTAGAAAAAGAAATCGAAGATATGACTCAAAGAATCCCTGATGAAGATTATGAGTTTAGTATTCGAGCCCGCGACATGGAATTGCAAAGTTTAAATCGCCGAAAGACAGACTTGAATAAGTTATTACAAGAATTAGAGACAAATTGTTTTGGGAGCGAGGAATAGCTAAATAGAATGCATCTTATCGGCTCTCGCCTTATATGAAGTCCATACCATTTAATAAGAAAATTTTCTAATATCGGGTTCTCTTAATAAAAATCGGCCATAAATCAATCTTTCGGGCTAAACGCCCCACTTTTGCTAATTGGAAGAACTGCCACCCGATCAAAACACACCAGAATACTATGAATAGGTAACCTACAGCAATAATGATACCAATTATGATTGATGAACCAAACCCTGAGGTGATATCCCCGCTTAACAATAACACGCCAGCAAGAAGTCCTATATATACGAATCTTTATTTTCGAGGCTTATTCTAGGCATAATTGTATCTTCTTATCAAACTTTTTAAGCATAATTGAATCTTCTTATCAAAACCTATCAAACCTATTAATAATTTATGAGGAGGTAAAAGCGGGCGACTGAGGCACATGGAAGCTCCGAAACCGCGGTATCTATTCCTGGATAATATCAAAGTCTTCTTCACCATTCTGGTGATCTACTGGCACACCACGGTCACCTATAGCAGCTCGGGCTGGTGGTACTACCAAGAGCCGCCTCCCGGGGATCCCATCAGTATCACCATTTTGTTCATTCTGGCCGCATTTGGCGGCATGTTTCAAACCACCCTCTTGGGCTTGTTCTTTCTACTAGGGGGCTATTTCACCCCCAAGAGCTATGATCGGAAAGGTGGACCAAGCTTCTGGAAAGAGCGCCTTCTCCGGCTCGGTATTCCGCTCCTTCTTTATATTCTTCTCATCAATCCGCTCATGATTTATACCTTAGCCAAATTAGGGATTCCCCCCTGGAACATTAATCCCCTGCTGCAAGGCTCTTTCCTGGATTATTACGCTGGGGTATTTCAATCCTTGGGCGCTTTCACCGATTTTATCACTTTCGCGGGTCCGATGTGGTTCCTATCGGTTTTGCTCCTCTTAACAGCCATTTATACCCTCTGGCACCAAGTTACCAAGTTGGACTGGGTCCAGCGCAGAATCCCCCAGGAGTTTGCCATCCCCCGGTACTTTTATCTGCTCCTTTTAGCCATTGGGTTAGGGGGCCTGACTTTTTTGGTCCGCATCGCCTTCCCGATCGACTTCAGACCGCTGGGAATTCCTTGGGGGCAGCTCATTCAGTATTTGATGATGTTCAGCGTGGGGGTCATTTGTATCCGATACCGCTGGTTCGAAAAGATGTCCAAGAGACAGGTCCAAATCTGGTTAGTTACCATCGGAATCGCCATTGTGCTGATGTTTCTGGATTCGGCGTTTGTTGTAGGATTTACGGCGGGCCTCAGCATCTTTACAGGAGGGGCCAATCTACACGCATTGCTCTTCGCCCTGATAGATACTATCGTTTGTATGGGCATGATTTTCGTGCTGATTAAAGTCTTTTATGCTAAATTCAACAATCAGGGCTCAATCCTCCGGAACCTCTCCGCTAGCGCCTACCACATGTATCTCGTGCACCCTCCAGTCCTGGTCTCCATCTCCTTGGGCATTGCCTCTCTGGCGCTGCTCCCCATCCTCAAACTCGCCGTCGTCTTTCCCCTAGCCGTCCTCGCTTGCTATCTCCTCAGCCATTACTTCCTCAAAAAACTCCATTTACCAACCCAGGATCCAGGATAACAAAAACTCTTTGGATAAAACTTCTGAAAATTAGTCCAGGGAAAATTGAAGCGGGAAGGAATTTTAAATTGAAAAGAAAAAGAAAGAGAAAGACTAAAAATAAAATTTACATTTTATGCGTAACTTTGGTGGTTATGATTTTTTGGGTTTCTAACTCGCGGATTTTCTTTTGAATCTCTTCAATAGCCTGCGGATAGACTTGCATATAAGGTGTCAGACCCGTAAATTGTTCCTCTGCGGTGCCAAGTGTGTTGATTCCACGAGAGTTGAAATACATCATCTCCTTAGTCTTCTGTAATTGTTGAAGGTAGTTCTGCAACCATTCGATTTTTTCTTCAGAAGTGTCCATTTTATCGAGGATTTTTTCGATTTGCTGAAAATCGAAACCTGGAACGCGTTTGCACCCTTTTCCGCCCTTTAAGAATTTTAAGGCGTGTTCTTCATGCATACAGCGGCTAGAATATTTTGAAAATGAATCAATTAATGCTTCTTCTAAGCGAGTAAGTAATTCTTTATCAGGATTAAGATTATTTTCATGGCAAATTTCTTTAAATAGATCAAGATACTTTTTCTTGATTTTTAATTCAACCTTTTCTGTATCCATATTTTCATTTAATATGGTTTCTTGAGTGGTCATCATATATCACCTTTTTTTCATTTTTCTTCTTTTTTTTTCTTCTGTACTACTTCATTGCACTAATCTATAAAAGAGGTTTGAAAAATGAAATTATCTTTAAAATGACAAGAAAAATTTTCAAAAAAATAAACTTGTCAATTAAAGTCACTCTAGATTGGGGTTTTTAGTGAATTATTCTTTGCATCTAAAACTCTAAGTTTATATAGAGTTGAATCATTAATTAAAATTATGAAGAAGGTCACTTTTTATTCTGATGAGGAACTTTGGAAGAAATTTTCAGCCAGTATTTTGGAAAAAGAGGGAACTACAAGAAAGATTAGTGAAAAATTACAAAGTTTAATAAAAGATTTTTTATTAGAGGATTTTTTTGGTGAACTTTTCAAGCAATTTAAAATAAATAATAATTCTTTTATTTCTTCTGAAGAAGTTAAGAAAAATCGTCCCATTGTAGAATTTTCTTCTGCGGAAATTGTTCGGGAAGGTAGAGATTCAAGGTGATTCCAACAATTTATTTGGACACAAGTGCTCTTACGAAGAGATATATTTACGAAAATGGAACAGAAACAATAGACCTTATTTTTGATGCAAGCGAAATAGAAAAAATTAAAATTTCATTTTCTATTTGGAATATTGGGGAAAGTATTGGAGTCTTCGATAAATATCGTAGAAAAAATCAAATTACTGAAGATGAGTTTAAAGAAACCATTCGAAAATTTTTTATGGAAATACAAAAGTTGTATAAACTCAAAACGCTCCAATTAATTTTGATAGATTCTAGTCTTTTAATTGAGACTTTTCCATTGATCGTAAAATATCATTTATATCAGGCAGATATACTTCAAATTATTTCTTTTAAAGTCGGAAGATGTGATACTTTTATCTCGGCAGATAAAAAATTAGTTGAAATTATGAAAACACATAATAAAAATACGTTCAATATCGAGAAAGATGAAAGCATAATACAAAAAACCATTGAATTTTAAGATAAAAATTACATTTATAATGAATTATAAGTTGAAAGCCAAATTTTTTAAAATTTTTATTTATACAGGAATTTTTCGCTCTCTTGTTTTTTTCTCAAGCAGTGTCTAGCTATTTCTTTTCTTATACATACGCAATAAATGCAATAAATTTTATATTGAGATCTCTAGCTTTAGATATTTAATAATTTTTTAGAAAGGGAAGTGAAAACAGAAATGAGATTTGGTATAGAATTTGTTCCAAACCTTTCAACACTGGATATAGCATACTACTCGAGAATTGCCGAAGATTTAAATTTTGATAATATTTGGGTGACAGATCATTATAATAACCGCAATGTGTATGTCACGCTGACCCATGTGGCGCTCTATACAAATAAGATTACCATTGGAGCCGGAGTGACAAATCCATATCACATAAACCCAGCGGTAATAGCTTCCTCAATCGCCACCATCGACGAGATTAGCGGGGGGCGGACCGTTTTGGGGATTGGAGCAGGTGATAGGACGACACTTGCGGATTTAGGTATCGAGCGGAAGAATAATTTAGCGGCTGTACGGGAAAGTGTCTCAATCATTCGGCAACTATGGGCAGGAAAAGCAGTGCAACATGAAGGAACAGCTTTTAACATGTCTAATGCGAAGTTGGGTTTCAAAATTGCCAATATACTCCCCATCTATCTAGCAGCACAGGGACCGAACATGACAGAGCTTGCGGCAGAGATAGCAGAAGGGGTCCTCATAAACGGATCTCACCCACAGGACTATGTCTTTGCTGAGAAAATGCTTAAAAAGGGGTCAGCGAAGAGCGAACGGTGCATAATGCCTCCTACTTTCGATGTTGGGGCATATACCGTATTTTCCATCGATAAAGACCGCGAAAAGGCAGTGAAGGCAGCAAAAGTCCCAGTGGCGTATATAGTTGCAGGAAGTATTCAGGAAGTTCTTGATCGCCATAACATTGACAAAGCAGTATCAGACAAAATTGGAGAGGAATTGAGAAAAGGAAACATTAATGAAGCTAAAAGTTTGGTAAATGATGAAATGATGGATTTATGTGCGGTTATTGGTGATGTGGATGAGTGTATCGAAAAAATAGAAGCACTCCAGGGAGCAGGCGTTTCTCAGTTAATTGTCGGCACTCCCATCGGTCCGGATATTTTGAAAGCGATCAAAACCATCGGAAAGAGCATCATTCCAGTGTTCAAGAAGGAGGGCTAATTTTTGGTCCTGAAATTTGGTATCGAATTCGTGCCTTCTGAAAAAACATTGGATGTTGCCTACTATTCGAAACTGGCGGAAAATGTCGAGTTCAACAACATTTGGATTACAGATCATTTTACCAATCGGTCCGTCTTTGCGAGCCTAACGCAAGTTGCCCTATATACTCATAAAATCACTATTGGAACGGGGGTCACCAACTATTACCACATAAATCCTTGCGTTATTGCGTCTGCCATCGCAACCATTGCAGAAATAAGCGGTGGGCGGACCATTCTTGGCTTAGGAGCAGGTGATAAAGTTACTTTGGGGAATCTCGGTATTGATCGTATCAAACCTTTGGCCGCTATGAAAGAGTCTATTGAAATCATTCGGAAGCTTTTGAATGGCGAAACCGTGAATTATAACGGTGAGGTTTTTAATATCCCACACGCTCAACTGGGTTTCAAAATCAAACACAAGGCACCCATATATATGGCAGCGCAAGGACCAGAAATGACCAAACTTAGCGCCCAGATAGCAGATGGGGTTCTAATAAATGCAAGCCATCCACACGATTACGAGGAAGCAAAAAAAAATCTTGAAATCGGGTTTCAAGAAAGAAATTTACCCAAAAGAAAATTTGATATAGCAGCCTACACTTCTTTTAGTGTGCATGAAAAACCAGACAAAGCGATCAATGCTGCTAAAATCGTTGTTGCCTTTATAGTTGCAGGGTCCATTCCACTTATTTTGGAACGCCATAGCATTCCCTTGGAGGAAGCGAAGAATATCGAAGCCTCATTGAGTAAAAATAAATTCGGTGACGCAATCAATATGGTCACACCTGGAATGCTAGATGCCTTCTGTATTGCGGGTACCCCAGAAGATTGCATATCGAAAATTGAAGAATTACAAAAGACAGGAGTCACACAATTAGTTTGTGGCTCACCCTTGGGACCAAGCATCCCAGATGCCATAAAATTAATGGGTAAGACCATTTTACCGGCTTTTAGAGCCAAGTGGTAAAATTAGATTAATCTCTTTTTTAAAAAAATTTATCCTTATTTTTTAAAAGATCATCGAAAAAAAGAATTAAGAAGAAGAAAAAAAATAAAAATTGATTCAATTAACTTTTGTAGCTCGCCATGATGCCTTCAGTGATTAGGTCGATGGCTTGTGTTTTCCTGGGACCGAGAGGGGAGCCGAAGACGAATTGGTTCACACCTACCTTTCGGAGGGACTCAATTTTATTGAGACATTGCTGCGTGGTGCCGCTGATGGAGAAGGCGTCAATGAATTTGGCATCCACTAATCGAAAAGCGCTCGCCATATCACCGCGGGCGAGATAGCCGCGCAGTTTGCTAGCGATTTCCACATTCAGGTCGTGTCGCTGGAGCACTTCCGCAGGTGAAGCTGCCACGATGAAGGCAACGATTGGAATGGTGGCTTTAATGGCGATTTTAGCATCATCGCTGACCGAGAAGCAAGTATAGGCAGCAATATCGACGTCATTAGAGGTTTTATTCACTTTCTTTTCGCCAGCCAAGATGGCTTGTTTGGCAAGACCCAGATCGATCTCATGCGAATAATTGACCAGCACACCGTCCCCGATTTCGCCTGCGACCTCAAGCATTTTCATATCCTGGGCACCGATGTAAATAGGGATATTATACTCCGGCAGAATGCTAACT
>Ga0315310_10000361_pt1 | contig 29269 bp, 31 predicted proteins | sample TDP5_MG_FD_203630 | JGI IMG/M metagenome (GOLD analysis project Ga0315310, IMG submission 203630) | Freshwater sediment microbial communities from Lake Towuti, South Sulawesi, Indonesia - TDP5 | ecosystem: Environmental > Aquatic > Freshwater > Lake > Sediment | place: Indonesia: South Sulawesi...
ACATGGAATCCCTAGTAATCGCGCGTCATCAGCGCGCGGTGAATACGTCCCTGCTCCTTGCACACACCGCCCGTCGTTCCACTCGAGTGGGGTTTGGGTGAGGCGTGGTCTTTTTGGCTGCGTCGAACCCAAGTTCCGCGAGAGGGGAAAAGTCGTAACAAGGTGGCCGTAGGGGAACCTGCGGCCGGATCACCTCCTAAGTAAAAAAATTAGCCTTAAGCCAGCTGGAGGGGAAAACAAGCCCAAATCTCTCGTGGTTGAATTTAGTTAACACTAGTAACATTGTTGCTTTAGGAGAGAGTAGGCTTAGTATGAGTGTGAGAAAAAATCTTCGCATCGGTTGAGTCGTTGCAGTTTGTGTTTTGGGTTTTGTTTTTGGTTCTGTTTAAGGCTGATTTGTGCTGGGTTGTCATGTTTGTGTGGAGTGTTTTATTATGTTGTTTTGGGAGTGATTTATTGGGTTTATTGAGCGGTTTACTATGATCTCTCAGGCTGTTGATTGCGTTGTCTGATTGGAGTGAAAGCATACGGTATACTTATATGGGCGTATTCTGTCTTAATTTGTAGATGATGGATATGGCTAAGTCGAGGGTTACGAGTAAGTTTCAGGTCACGATTCCGAAGGAGGTTCGTGAGAAATTGGGCATGCGGCCTGGAGAGGTTGTCAGTGTGGAGAGCCATAGTGAAGAGGAGATTGTTGTTAGGAGGTTTCGAAGAGTAAAGGAGCCTTTGAAAGTGTTGATCGGTAAGACTCGTTCTGCACGCCATGTTCCGTTTGAGGAGATTGAGGAAAAAGCGGAGACGAGGTAAGGCAAGGGTTTGGTAGTCTGCTTCGTTGATAGTAATGTTTTCTTTTATGCCAAGATTTTTGACCGTGAGTACGGTGAGGCTTGCGCTGGGGTTTTGGGCAAAATAGAGAAACGAGAGCTAGACGCTATCACTTCAACTTTGGTTGTTGTGGAGTTGGCGAATGCTCTGCGCAAATATGGGTTGGATGACGAGGTTAAGAGTGTTGTGGACGCGGTTTTTTCTTTGGATATGCGGGTCTTTGAGGTTGATTCTTTGGATGTTAGGACCGCCGTCAACATGTTTGAAGAGTTTAGAATCAGCCCGTACGATTGTGTTCATGCGGCGGTTATGAAGAAGGCTGGAGTTGTTGACATTATTTCTGCCGACAGGGATTTTGACAAGGTAGAATGGATAAGAAGGCGTGACCCAAAGACCATTTGATTTTACATTGCTGTTTATTCTTGTTCTAAGTTTGTGCATTTTGACTTAAGGAGTGAACAAAGTGTCGGTACGGAAACCTGCGGCAGGGTCACCTCCTAAGCAAAGAATAGCCAGCCAAACGCCAGCAGGAGGGGAAAACCAGGCCACTAGACCCGCCTAAATGAATGAATTTGTGTGTTAGCAAGCTAGACAAAGTTAGCCTCCGTTTGTTGGGACAGAAAAGGGAGGTATAATGTTCTAGAAGATTCTTTCACAAGAGAATTAAGAGTTTGATCTCCATGTTTTGTACAATAATGGGGGCGCTTTCATATGCGGAATGCAAGTAAGCGGAGAGATCGCCACGAGATTGTTGCGGAAATCTTAGAGACTGCGAGAGGAGGCGCAATCAAGACACACATAATGTATAAGACTAAACTCAGTTACGCCCAACTCAGTAGGTATCTGCCTTTGCTTGTCGAAAAGGGTTTCTTGGAAAACCTAACAATCCTTAAAAACGGACAAAAAAAGCACGTTTTGAAGACCTCTGGGCAAGGAGAAGTGTTCCTGGAGAATTTCAGATTGTTAGACTTGTAGCAAGCTCTTCGAAAGTATGTCAAGATATGCGTCTTCGTAGAAAAAAGTTAAGTACTGTACAGCCTAGTTTATGTCTAAAGGGGCTGTTGCTATGGTAAACGAAGGAAGAGGAAGACTGTTCAGAAGAAAAGACGGCAAATACCTAATTTATGTTCCGTTAGACTTAGCTGAAGACAGCATGTTTCCGTTCAAAACAAAAACCTCTATGAAAATAAAAATCAGCTTCAAAATGGGAGACAACAAGCTCACTATAGAAGAATGGAGAGAGGAAGGCAAATAGTTCTTCCGAACGGTTTATTTTGTCCCAAATAGGCAGTTTTTTGTTGTTGCTTAGTAAACGGGGATAAGTGGCACTTTAGCCATTTTTCTAGGCTAAGGGAATAGATATCGGTTTGAGCATTACGGTTGTTGTCAAGATTTTTGCGAAACTTCAGTTTGTTTTCGGATGAAGCGTTTCATTTAGCTACCTTTAGGCTTACAATGCCTCGAAGTACAAGCATAACACTGTTATTAATAAATAGATTATGTAAGCAAACCATTGGGGCAATTCGCTCTTGAGCCAAGTCCACCATGTGACCGTTATCAAACCAACGTAAACCAGCATTATTGACAATACCTTTTTTTGATCAACCACCACGTTTTTCCCTGATGCAATCACTCTATTCAACATCAACTTGCATTTAGACGTCGAAAAACACAATTGTCAGCTTCAAAAGAAGTTAATTTGTGTTATGTTCTCTTGCACGGATGAAGCGTCTTGCTCTTTCTAAGTCGGATAGGTAAGCTATATCCGTCCAGAAATCCTTCAATTCGTAAACCGTGAATTGTAAGTCTTGATCAATCATCATCTGGATGGTGTCGGTTATTTCATACTCCTTCCTCGGACTGAGAGGAGTTTTCCTGATCCACTTAAAAATCTGCTTTGGAAACAGGTACACGCCAGCGTTGACGAAACCCGTCGTCTCTTCTTCTATCTTCTCCTTAACCGCAACCAATTTCCCGCCTTTGATTTCCATCCTCCCGTATCGACGCGTGTCTTCAACATGGTATGCCGCAATGGCTGGTGGCTTCAGTTTCATAAAATCTGTTAGCGGGTCGGTGAAGAACATGTCTCCGTTCATGCCCAAGAAGTAGGGCTCGTCCACGAAGTTTTCTGCACATAGAAAGGCGTGCGCCGTTCCCAGTTGTTCGCTTTGCTTATAATATATTACAGAGTTGCCCAAAACCTCCTTGACCATTTCTCCCCTGTACCCAATTACTAGGGCTATGTCGTTTATTCCGATTTTGCGCAACTTTTCAACGTTGTGTTCTATCAGCGTCTTCTGTCCGATTTTGAGTAGCACCTTGGGCGTGTTAACCGTAATCGATGCTAACCTTTTGCCAAGACCAGCCGCCAGAACTACAGCCTTCATGAAACCCTTCTAACCTCTTCTTCAACAATCTCTTTGGCTAAGTTTAGAAGTTGTTTAAATTTATTTTCAGTTTTCCCTTCGACGAAAACCCGTATGAGAGGTTCGGTGTTCGAAGGCCTCACGAGAATCCATCCTTCACTCTTGGAGGCTTTTACCCCGTCTATCTCCAAGATTTTGTATCCCTTCTCCGCAAACAATGCCTTGGTTCGTCTTGTCACGACAAACTTGTATTCGTCGGGGCATTCAATGTTAAACGTGCTACTGAAGTATTTTGGAATAGAGTCGATAAGGTCTGAGAGTTTCATATCGCTTGCTGATAGAATTTCAGCCATTTTCAGGCTGGCGTAAGTGCCGTCGTCTATTCCGTAAATTTCTGGGAAGTAGAAATGCCCGCTTCTCTCACCGCCGAAAACCGCGCCTTCTTTCAACGTTCTCTCCATCATGTATGGCCTGCCCACTCTCTCAACAATTGGTGTTCCACCATTCTGTCGTATGGCTTCTTCAAGGGCAGCGGAGCAGCTCACGTCTAAGACGACCCTGTCTCCAGTTTTTCTTATCAGCGCCTTGGAAAAGATAATCGAAGCCACATCGCCTGTTAAGATCCTTCCCTCATCATCCACGAACACGCTTCGATCGCCGTCGCCGTCGTAACCTGCTCCGAAGTCAGCGCCCGTTTTGGTCACTTCCTCCTTCAACTGCTGCAGAGTTTCCTCGCTAGGTGCAGGCCCGTGGGCTGGAAAATTGCCATCTGGTTCTTGGTTCAGAGCCTTCACTTGGCAGCCTACTCGCCTGAAAAGTTGAGGAGTGATAACCCCACAGGCCCCGTTGCCAGTATCGAGAACAACTTTCAGTTTCTTTTTGATTTCTATCTTGTTGAGGATGAATTGCGCGTACTCAATCAAAATTCGATTATAAGGTCGCGGCTTGCCATGAACTCCAGTGAACGCGAACTTTTTCCTAAGAATTACTTCCTTTAGCTCTTCCATTCCTGAGCCTTGTCCGATGATGAAGCCTTTTTTCCCGCAGAGTTTGAATCCGTTCCATTCTGGCGGGTTATGAGACGCTGTGACCATGACTCCGCCGTCTAGACTGAGATGCGGGATTGCCCAGTAAAAAATAGGTGTGGTGACCATTCCCAAATCGATGACATTAATTCCAGCTGAAACAAGTCCCTCCACAACCGCATTTTTTAGCGGCGGCCCGCTGAGTCTGACGTCTCTGCCCACTGCCAAGGTTTTCTTTGTTCCCATGAAAGTACCGAAGCCCTTGCCAATCTGTTCAGCAATCTGGGCCGTGAGGTCCCGGTTGTATATTCCCCTGATGTCGTATGCTCTGAACATTTGCGGGCTAATTTCTTGTGGGGCTTTTGTAAGGTTCAATGATGTTTCCCACCATGGAAGTATGCGTATGACGTGTTTAGAGTTTCAACGTACATTTGTGCATTTCCTATGTCAACCCTTTTCTCCCGAGGTCTCAGTTGGATGGCGTAGACTCTGCCGCCTTTATCAATCAGCGCCTGAATGGCCGGGATGAGGCTGATTTCGCCACTCTCTGCCATCGGTTCAACCCGACTGATTTCTAGGAAAATGTTGGGTTTCAGAACATATGCAGCCACATCAGAAAGGTTCGACATCGGCTTCTTTGGCTGATATACAATTTTTGACACCTGAACCAATCCATTGCCAATTTGCTCACCTTCTACAACTCCATACATTTGAGAATCTGAAACCTCGGTGGCTAAGAAGACGGCGTCAGCTTCCCTATTTTCGAATGTTGTTATCAATCGTTTCAGGTGGTTATTTTGTCTTGAGAGAACGAGGTCGTCTCCCATGTGGAGGAGAAAGGATTCGTCAGGCGTGAAGGATCTTGCTCTGTCCACTGCGTCGCCAGTGCCCTTCTGATCTGGTTGATTAACGAAGGTTATTTTTGACTCGTTTATCCGCTTGTAGAAATCGTCCATTTCGTTTGCTTGCTCATTCTTTTTCTGGTCGCGTAGATATGAAGTGAAGTGACGGTCTGGTGTGAAATGTTCTTTTATTACCCGCTTGCCTGCCCTTACGACTAGGCAGAACTCTCTGAAACCCACATCGTGCAACTGTTCAAACACAACCTGCACGACAGGTTTGAGACACAGCCTGCCTGTTCTATCAAGACTAAAAATTGGAAACATCTCTTTAGGCATCTCCTTAGTAGCAGGCAGTAAGCGTGTTCCCAGTCCAGCAACTAATATTACGGCTTTCAAGGCTAACTATTCCCTGCGTTTGTGTCATTTCAGTTGAACCACACCTAGAATTTAGACTTAACGGAAAGAGATTGCTTCTATGTCACCGACGTTATCTTCACTTGGATGGCTTTTTTTTGAACTTATCCCGCACCTTATTTGAAAAAAGTTAAGCAGTTTCTGAGAAAGACAAGACCCTTAAGACTCTTTGTCAACAATTTGGTCCGGTTTTTCTTTGATTGCATATTCTCCTTCTTTTATTCTCATCTCTTTTTCCTGTAACCTCTTATCAACCATTTGGAGAGCTTCCCTTGCTTCTTCACTAATGGTTGCATTTTCGTCTAATGCCAATTTTTGTAGTAACTTGTAACTTTCTGCACCTTCGAATAGTTCCACTTTTCGTATTTTTATTCCGACTATTTTCGTTTCCTTCGTTTTTTCACTAACCAACATTCTTACTGTCTCTTCGGAATCAACTTTATCCTCTGCCAAAACTTCTAAGGCAGCTATACTTGCTCTTCTAATCTTCCAGTCAGTGTCATTAGCCCAGCTTTCTATAATGTTCACCACTTTCTTAACATCAGTAAATCTGGGTCTTCCACCAAAGATCTCCACAAAATTTGTACCTATACATTCTCGTAATTCCTCGTCTGCCGCAAGTTTTTTCATCAGGGAAAAACTTCGATCTATGATTTCTTCTGATGGTTTCCATGAGACATTAGTTAGTATTCTATTTAACGTTCTAACGATGACTTCCTTGAATGATTTTCCCTTTGTATCAGCCCATCTGCTTAGATATTCAAGAAGTTGTGAAAGATTAGTGCTGCTTAATTGTGTTAATACATCGGGTATGTGAAATTGAATGGCAGGGTCAGTTTCGAGTTCTATCCATGACTCGACAATCTCAATATAAGTAGCAAGATTTCCTTTTCCAATTTCTTGAAGACAATAATCGAGATCATGTATCTGAAAATATTTTTGCCTTTTTAACCAGTTTTTGATGATTTCAAGGCTTTCCTCAGGAAAATCTTTTCCTTTCTTAGCTAATGCATCGGCGACTCTTCCTAATGTGTATGCATTTTCATCTTGGGCACAAATCGTTAGAATGTTAATTTCTGTCTCTTTCTCTGTTAGATCATCCAGCCATAAGCGATTAGCAATGATAAACCGCAAATTTGAATCTCCTTGTTTCGCAAGAGTTATTAATTGTTCGTTGCATTCTTGGGGTCTAAATTTGTTGAAGTCCACGTAAGAATTTGCAACTTCAGCCCGCACAACAACTTCTTCTTGTGAATCTGAGGCTAACCTCAAGATTTCGAAAATCTCACCCTCTCTTTTTAATTTCTCTTCTTTCTCGAAAATAACTCGTAAAGCTCGAATGCATGTTGCTTTTACCGAAGAAGAACCTTTAGAAACTCCCTCTCTAACAATTTCGAAAACTTCATCGAACTTCTTCTTTCCCACACCACCGAGAATCAATCCTGCATGAAAGATCAATTGTTCATTTTTTGTTTCAATTATTGCGTTATATAAAGCAAGTCCAACATCAGGGTCAGATGAACCCAGTTCAATAAAGCCTCTGATAAAAGGACCTTGTGCCAGATCACCTTTCACCTTTATTGATATTTTTTCTAAGAGTGAAATGAATTCCTTCTCTGTAGATGCTAGCGCTGGAAGTTTGTCGCTAATCAAAAAGAGCCATCTAAAAACGTTGTCGTTATCAACTAAACAGCTGAATAGCTTTATTTGATCGCTTTTGCTTAAGTCTAGGTTCAATGCTTCCCACTGCTCTATGGAAGACCTAAGGTCGGTAGGCCGTCTCCAACCACTGATTAGCTTCTTGCATAATTCCTCTATCTCTTCAATATTCATTGAGTTTCATCTTCTACAAGCTCGATCTTTCCAAATTCTTTTAACATTGAAACGGCATCTATGGTTTTCGGTATGCTTGGGCTCTTTGAGTGCCTTGTAAACTTACCTTCGTTAGAAACGCTGATAACATCATACCCATGGTATTCAGGGGCTCCTACCGTATAGTTAAGAATGGCCACTTGTCTCAATATTGTTTCGCCCCATTGTATCGCACCTCGTTCTGGAAGATCATTGGTGTCGAAATTCAGAAGGGACCCGCTCGCTCTGAACCCAGCACCGATTCCATAACAACGAGTTTTTTCAAGTGGAGCATGGAAAACGCCATGGAAGTGGCAAGGAATGATGTTCTCATTATTGTAGTTTACTACAATTAGTTCTAAGTCTTCTAAAAGAGATCTAAACTCTGTATACTCTCGATACATGACTTTGCACTGGTCAGCCACCTCTAGGATCAGTTTTTCCAGCTCACCAATGGCATTCCTGTTGTCGATGTCCCTTCGTTCTCTAACTTTCCCAAATAATGTTTGTATGAGCTCCGTATCGCCAGCGCCCCCTAAGGCAGGCCCAGTTTCACTCTTTAGGCATAATTTTTCAACTTCCTTTTTGCATATCCCAGTGAAATCGCTTTCTATACTTTGACGATCTGCTATTAGAATAGATCCACTATTGTAAGGAATATACATCACTAGAGTCATTCTTATCTTCTCTAACTTCTGCCAGTAATCTATTTAATCTATTCTAACTGCATTATTTTCACGTCGAGGGTTTTGGTGTTCAGCACGGCTATGCTAGGCTTTTCTGTGAGGTAGCCGCATACCTCGCCGGGGTTTATTATAAGCGTCTTTCCCTTCTTGTAAGCCTTGGCCTCATGAACGTGCCCGTGCACAATCACGTCGTAACACTCGGATGAAACCAGCGACTTGAGAAGTTCTGAGGCGCCGGGCGGACCTCCAGGCTCTCCACCGTGCAGCAACGCAATCCGTAAACCCTCAATTTGTACTTCGGCGAATAATCCACGAATCTCCAGACCGAACTCTGCGAAACGCCTCTTCAAGAATTCATGGTCGCCATCGTTGTTACCGAAGACGCCTACAAACTTGCCTTTGAAAGGTTTGAAGTGCGGAATCACAAACGGGGACACGTAGTCACCAGCGTGCAGGACCAGTTCAACCTTTTCGTCCATAAGTTTCTTTACGGCTTTGTCCACTAGCGGCAAATGGTCATGCGTATCAGACATTATGCCTATCATCAAAGGGTTTTCACCTTTTGCCTTTGGTTTTGGGCGCGACAAACATGTTTAATCTTAGCCTGTTCGTTCCAAAAGCTTTTTGCCGTATTCGTAGCCTTTCTCGAAAGCTGTCAAATTGAGTTTTTCTGTTCCTTTTGGAATGTTGCTGAGCAGAGAGTTTTTGAAAGCTTCAGCGCTAGTAATACTTGTGACGGCGACTAAAGCGCCTAACATAACAACATTAGCAACTATTGTTTTGCCCATTTCTTCAGCCATTTTTGTGCAAGGAACCATAAAAACACGAGCGTTGCCCTTGATCTCGCGCCGGGGCACCATGTCTGGGTCTACCAGAAGGGTTCCGTTGGGTTTCAGCGTGTCGGCATAGGTGTTGAAGGCCTCTTGTGACATGACTACTAAAACGTCGGGTTCAACCACTTTGGGATAGTCGATTTCTTCATCTGATATTACTACTTCGGATTTGCAGGAGCCGCCTCTTGACTCTGGTCCATAAGACTGTGTCTGAACCGCGTTCTTGTCGCCGTGGATGCACGCTGCCATGGCTAACATCAACCCTGCTCTGATGATGCCCTGTCCACCGAAGCCAGCTAACCTAACCTCCATTCGCATGCTTTTCCCCTCGTGTCACTTTTTCTCTGATACCCTTACCTTCATTTCTTTGAGTAATCGTCCATAACTCGGTTTCTCAATGTCTATGAATTCGCCGACTACTATGCGGTGTGGTGTTATTTCAGCCTTGGATGGGTCGGAGAAACGTTGAACCTCTGAGGCTTCTTTGAACCACTGCATCATTTTTATGCCTGTCTCCATCTTGTTGTATCGTCCAAAGATTTCTGGGCACTGAGAGACCGCTTCTATGAACGAGAAGCCTTCTTTCTGCAAAGCCTTCTTGATTGACTCGGTCAACCAACGCGTGTGAAGAGTGGTCCATCTGGCCACGTAGACGGCCCCGCAGGCAGCAGCCAAGTGAACAAGGTTGAAGGCCTGTTCAATGTTCCCATAGGGCGTGGTTGAGGTCCAAGCGTCGAGTGGCGTGGTGGGTCCGTATTGTCCGCCTGTCATACCATAGATGAAGTTGTTGGCGCAAATAACCTGTATGTCCAAGTTTCGGCGAGCAGCATGGATGAAGTGATTGCCTCCGATTGCGAAGAGGTCGCCGTCTCCACTTATGACCACAACTTTCAGTTCTGGATTAGCAAGTTTAACGCCTGTGGCAAATGCTATGGGTCTGCCATGAGTGGTGTGAAACGAGTCCGTGTTGGTATACCCTGAGACTCGCCCTATGCAACCTATGCCGGACACCACCACAACCTTGTTCAGGTCGATGTTCAACTCATCTAACGCCCTTGCAAAACAATTCAGAATGATTCCGTTTCCACACCCCTCGCACCAGATGTGGGGAATGCGGTCTTTTCTCAAGAATTTCTCGTATGGATGCCGCAGTTCTTCCATCACTTATGTTTCCCTCTTATAGCGTCAAGAATTTCGTCTGGCTTGTGCGGTTCCTCACCTAACTTGGGCAAGAATACCACAGGGGTTTCTTTGGCCGCTCTCTCCACCTCGCGCACGATTTGGCCGCAGTTCATTTCTGGAACTACTATTGCTTTTGCTCGCTTAGCCACCTGAGCAACTTGCTCTTCTGGGAAGGGCCAAAGAGTCACTGGACGCAGTAATCCAGCTTTGGTTCCAGTTGCTCTCGCCTTCCTAACAGCGCTCAATGCTGCTCTCGCAGCGATTCCATAAGCGACCACAACCACTTCAGCATCCTCCAGCATGGTGTTTTCAACACGGATAATCCTCTCTTTATTCTTGCGTATCTTGTTGCAGAGCCGCTGAACAAGCTCTGTCTGAGCCTCAGCGCTCTCGGTTCGGGGATAACCACGTTCGTCGTGTGTCAGCCCAGTCGCGTGGAAATGATAGCCTTCTCCGAAAACAGCCATGGGTGGAACCAAATCGTCGTCCGACTTAAATGGTGCAAACTCGTTGCTTGGTTGAACAGTGGGCTTTTTTCGGTTCACGATTTTTATGGAATCTGCTTCTGGAATGGTTACGCGTTCCCACATGTGTCCCACGATTTCGTCGGCGAGAACAAAAACTGGGACCCGGTAAGTTTCGGCGAGGTTGAAAGACTCGACCGTTAAGTCGAACATTTCCTGCACCGAAGAAGGCGCCAAAGCGATGATTTCATAGTCACCGTGTGAACCCCATCGTGCCTGCATGACGTCTTGTTGCCCAGGCATGGTTGGCTGACCAGTGCTGGGACCGCCTCTCATGACGTTCACGATAACACACGGTGTTTCTGTCATAAGGGCCAAGCCGATGTTTTCCATCATGAGGCTAAAGCCAGGACCAGATGTGGCTGTCATGGACTTGACGCCAGCGTAAGACGCTCCAATAACAGCTGCCATCGAGGCGATTTCGTCTTCCATCTGAATGTAGACTCCGTCAATCTCTGGAAGGCGACGGGCCATGTGCTCAGCAATTTCTGTAGCTGGCGTTATAGGGTATCCAGCGAAAAATCGGCAACCAGCTGCTAAGGCTCCTTCAGCGCAGGCGGTGTCTCCGCTCATGAAGCGCCGTCCCGAGCGCACAACTATGGTTTTCTCAGCAGAAGCGGTAGTAGTTATCATTTAGCAGCCTCCTTGGCAATTCTTTTCTGTGGTGAATATGGCGAAGTCTGGGCAGACAGCCGAGCAGAAGCCGCAGAGGGCGCATCTGTTTTCGTCTCTAACTCTTGGTGGGTGAACTCCTCGTGCATTTATTTCGTTAGATTCTTCCAACACTTCTTTTGGGCAATATTGGATGCAGAAACCGCAGCCCTTGCATCTGTCTTTAATCAAGTGAACCTCACCCTTTGGAGGCTTGACCTTGTCGGCGTCTAACGGTCTGCGCCACGTTCTAAGAGGCACCAAAATCACCTTTTTAGCCCCTCTCCGTCATCTTCTTGGACTTCTCAATCTCTTCTGAGTTAACACTGTTTACGATGCCTTGCATTTCTTTGATTGTTGACGCTAATCTCTCGCCTTCAGCAGCGCTTATCCAAGCCAATTGCAGCCGATTCTTGTCTAAGCCGAGTCTTTCCATCTTTTTCCACAGGCGTTCCATTCGCTTCTGTGTCTGATAGTTAGCGTTGATGTAGTGGCAGTCGCCGAAGTGGCAACCCGCAACAAGCACGGCTGCGGCTCCACGTGCAAAGGCTCGTTCGACAAACTTGGGCGCCATCCTACCTGAGCACATGGTTCGGATTATGCGCACGTTGGTGGGGTACTGCATTCGGCTCACACCAGCAAAGTCGGCGCCAGCGTAGGCACACCAGTTGCAGCAAAAAGCCACAATTTTCTTGTCGGCATCGAACTCGGTTGCCGCGTCGATTTGCGCGAAGAGCTGAGCGTCTGTGAAATGACGCATGGTTATAGCGTTGAAGGGGCATTCAGCGCTGCAAGTGCCACATCCAGAACATGCGGCTTCGATGAGTTCGACCTTTTTCCGTTCTGGAACCACGGTGATGGCGTTGAAAGGGCAGACCTTGGCGCACATTTGGCACCCAGTGCAGTTTTCTGGAATCAACTTTGAGGTTATGGCTTCAACCGTGACCTTGCCCTTAGCCATCAAAATGTTCGCTCGAGCGGCTGCTGCGCTCGCTTGCGTAACACTATCTTTAATGTCCTTGGGCGATTCGGCGCAGCCTGCAAGGAAAACGCCTCCTGTGGGCGCATCAACTGGGCGGAGTTTTGGATGTGCCTCCATGAAGAATCCGTCTGGCGTTCGTGACAATGTGCAGAGTTTTTGAATGACTTCGCTGTCTTGTCGGGGTTCGATGCCAATAGATAAAATGACCATGCCCACCTTTGTCTTGTAAACCTCCTGTTGCAATGTGTTCTCGCCGACCAGCCACAAATCACGAGTCTTCTTGTTTTCAATTATTTCTGTGGGCAAGCCTCGAACGAACAACACGCCTTCCTTGCGGGCTCGTTTGTACAGGTCTTCGAATCCCTTGCCATATGCCCTAATGTCAACATAGTAAACGTAGATTTTGGTCTCGGGCCAATGCTCTTTGATGAGCAAGCTGTCCTTAATCGTGTTCATGCAGCACACGTTGCTACAATATAGATGGCCACTTTCAGAGCGGCTGCCAACACACTGTATGAAAGCCACAGAACCAGGTACCTGCATGTCGCTGGGTCGGATTAAGCGACCGCCTGAAGGTCCACCGGCGTTGATTAAGCGTTCGAACTCTAAGGAAGTAACCACATTAGGATATTTTGTGTAACCGTAATTGACCAACGATGCTGGGTCGTAAACGTCTGCGCCAGTGGCAACTATGATTGTGCCCACATCCAGCTCCAACGTTTCGGGTTTCATGTTGAAGTCAATGGTTTTCCTCTCACAGGCTTTGATGCACTTGTCACACACGATTATGTTCTCTTTGTTCAGGCAGAGGTCACGGTCTATCATATAGGTCGAGGGCACGGCTTGAGCAAAAGGCGTATAGATTGCATGCCTCGTCGCTAGGCCCACATCGAACTCGTTTGGCGTAGTGACCGGACAGACCTTGGCGCAGTCGTCGCAGGCCGAACAGTCTTTGGTAACGTAACGTGGTTTCTTCAGTACCTTAACCTTGAAGTTGCCGATGTAACCCTTAACCTCTAAGACTTCGCTGTTAGTCAACAATTCGATGTTGGGGTGCCTGCCCACATCTGACATCTTCGGTGCGAGGATGCAGATGGAACAGTCCATGGTTGGAAAGGTCTTGTCAATCTGAGCCATTCTTCCGCCTATGCTTGGCTCTTTCTCAACCAGATACACTCTGTAACCTGTGTCGCCCAAGTCAAGCGCTGCTTGAATGCCAGCGACTCCTCCACCTATGACCAAAGCCTTCTTTGTTATTGGGACCTCGCTTTCTATCTCAGGTTCCAATAGGGCTACTTTGGCCACAGCCATTCGGACCAAGTCCTTAGCCTTTTCTGTAGCCGCCTCCTTCTCGTACAAGTGCACCCAACTGCAGTGCTCTCGTATATTGGCCATCTCGAACAAATACTTGTTTAGGCCAGCCTCTTCGCAGGCTCTTCTGAAGGTCGGCTCATGCAGGCGAGGTGAACACGAGGCTACGACTACACGGTTAAGTTTCTGTTCTTTAATGTCTTTCTTGATCATTTCTTGTCCTTGATCGGAACAAGTATAACGGTTGTCTTTAGCCAGCACGACATGGGGCAGGGTCGCGGCGAATTCAGCCACCTGCTTGCAGTCAACCGAGCCTGCTATGTTGAGGCCGCAGTGACAGACGTACACGCCTATTCGTAAGTCTTCTTTCTGTTGAGTTTGATTCCCAGTCAAGTCTGCTTCCTCCCTTCCAGAATCTCTTCTGTTTTCGGAACTTTTTCATTCCTCAAATACTGGTGAATGTACTCTGCTGCCTTCTTGCCTGCGACTATGGCTTCGATGACAGTTGCGGGTCCTGACACGCAGTCTCCGCCTGCAAACACGCCTGGTTGACTGGTTTCCACACTGAATGGTTCCACTGCTATGGTGTTTCCCTCATTGATTTCGATTTCTTTGGGCAAGAATGAGAGGTCTGGAGCCTCACCAATTGCCAGAATCACCGTGTCAACTGGGATCGAGAATTCTGAGCCCTCAACAGGCTTGGGTGCTCTTCTACCCGTTTCGTCGGGTTCACCTAACTCCATTTTGATACATTCAAGACCAGTAACATGTTCGTTTTGACCGAGAATTCGTTTTGGCGCAACTAAAAACTGGATTCTGACGCCTTCGCCTTCCGCCTCCTTGATTTCGTATGGGTTGGCTGGCATCTCGTCCCTTGACCTCCGATAAATAATGCTGACCTCTTTGGCACCGAGTCGAAGCGCTGTTCGAGCCGAATCGACGGCCACGTTGCCGCCGCCAATGACTGCCACCCGCTCGCCGACTTTGACTTTTTCGTTGTTGTTCACTTGTCGCAGGAAGTCGATGGCGTCGAACACGCCGTTTAGGTTTTCTCCTTCTGCGCCGAGTTTTCGTGTCTTGTGGGCGCCAACCGAAATGAATATGGCCTTAAATCCTTGTTGCCAGAGCTGGTTGATGGTCTGGTCTCGGCCAATCTTGACGTTAGTTTTTATTTCAACACCTAAATCTCTTATGCGTTGTATTTCTATGTCTACGAATTTTTTTGGCAGTCGAAATTCGGGTATGCACTGTTTGAGCATTCCGCCGGGTTGGGATGAGGATTCGAAGACCGTGACCGTGTGACCTTTCTTCACCAGTTCATAGGCGGCTGTGAGTCCAGCTGGTCCAGCGCCGACGACTGCTACCTTGTCACTTGGCACTTCGGCTGGTGGTGATGGCCTTGTTTTCTTCTTTTTGGTCACCGAGCGCTTGCTAAAACTTTTCAAGGCGTCTTTTAGTTCAACTCTTTCAGGATGAAGGCAGACTAAGCCAAAGGAGACTGGAAACGGGATTTCTTGGCTTATGGCCTCTAGGGCTCGATTGAAGCCTTCCAGCTGGCCTTGCTCCTTGGCGATTTTCCTCACCGACAATAAGACTTCGGGGAGCTTGATTTTTTGTGGACACCTTTTAAAGCAGCGGTAACACCAAGCACACAGCCACAGAGCTGGATCGGTTAACGCTTTTTCAGGATGATGATAGATTTTTTCGAGGAGGATACGTGGATTGTAATGATGTGGAACCAGTTCGGTCATGGGACAGCTGGCAGTGCAGATTCCGCACTCAAAACAGTACTTTAACTTTTCAACGTCTAACAGATGCTCTAAAAGCTCGTGTGGAATGGGGGTTTTCTCGGGTTTCAAGGGCTGTCCCCCTTAAAGAAGGGCGGAGTCTAAGATATAAAAGTTTACAAATGTAAACCTCTAATCTACGCTGTAAACCTCTACTAAGGTTCTCAAATTATTCGGCGAATCGAGGTATAATTTCTTTTCTATATAATTCCCTCGCTTTACTTTGGTCTTTATAGTTCGCCACATCTACAAGGATGAAGTGCTTAACTCCAGCCTTCACAAACTCATCTATTTTATCTATGCAGTCATGGGTAGTGCCGGCTATAGAGAACTCTATTGCAGCCTCTGTTGGAACAAGTTCTTGATATCTAGTGATTTTCTGCTTCCACTCGCTTGTCGGCAGCCACTTTGGGTAGCACAGGGAACTGAGTTCCTTTGGAAGTTCAACCTCGTAGCCAGCCTCCTTCAAAACTTCTTTGTAAGGAGAAAACATTAAAATATACTTCACTTCACCAAGTCGCTTGTATGCATCCTCAGCTTTATCAGCAATTGATATACGAACACATAGTCCCGGATCAATATCGTCAGGCGCCCTCCCAACTTTCCTAGCAGTTTCCTCAATAAACTTCAAACGTTTCTTGTAAAGTTTGGGACTTAAGGTCTCTGGCAACCAACCGTCAGCTAGTTCGCCGGTGAGCCTCAGTGTGCGGGGGCTGTTGGCTGCAAAATATATGGGTACTTGTGATTGGATTGGTTTGACTTGCAGGGATGCATCTTTGAACTTCCAAAACTCTCCCTCATAACTGAATTTTTCTCCAGTCCACAACCTTCTCATGAGTTTAACAGCTTCCACAATCCTTGAAACTGGCTTATTCCACTCTATTCCGAACGGTTCCAAGTCACAAGCTACGCCAGATCCTAGCCCAAGTGTAACACGTCCACCAGATACTTGATCTATGGTTGCTAGTCTCTGCGCCAGAACCGCTGGGTGATATCTATGTGGATCCGTAACGCAAGTTCCGAGATGCACTCTCTTTGTAACCATTGCTGCAGCAGTTAAAATGGTCCACGCTTCAGTAACGTTCTTCGTACCCGGTTCCAACACAAGGCAGTCACCAGTCCACACAGAGCTGAACCCAGCGTCCTCGCTGGCTCTGGCAACATCCAGAATTTGATCTACAGGAGTTGTCCAAGGCAAGGCTGCACCAAACCTAACGCCTTTTCTCGACATTTCCAACACCAATTAGAGCTCGGATATGGCAACTATCTGTTACCCTTTTTTGCACTTTATAAACATTTAATAGCATCTTCAAGCCTGCTAATAGTCTTTAACCGCCTAGTTAGATGCGGTGAGTTTTTCCTGATTATTCATGTACGCCACTTTCCCGGCGCAATTACTACAAACAAAAAAAGGGGATTTTGCGGGAGATATCTCCAGTCCTCATTGATCTCAAATGTAAACCCTTAGCCTACGCTGTAAACCTTTACTCTTCTCTCGCTTGCCCAGCCTATTTTGTTCCGTTTCTTTTTTCTTCATGGTTTTTCGGTTGCTGGGCATCTCGCGAGATAACTTTCAGCGAACATGAAGGGTAACCGCAAGAGTTTTATTCGAATAGTGCGAAAAATTGGGAACATGGTTTTCCGTGACATATTTAAAGGTCTGAAAGGCGAAATTGAAAAGCGCGCACGCACACAAGAAGAGCAAAAACGAGAAGAGGCCCAGCCAGAAGAGGGCGCTGCTCAAAGCCGCTACTATAGGCTTGCTGCATGGATAAAAACGAGGTATGGAAACCGCTTCAGAGAAGGCCTGAAAAGCGTTGAAGTTGAAACGCAGCTTGAAAATGTTTTCAAGGAACTGGAAACAAAAGGGGCATTTAAGAAATACCCTAAGATTGCCAACGGTTTCAGAGCTTACATAAGCGAGAGAAAGTACGGCGACCTCGTTAGGGTAACTGAATGAGAGAAGCAGATGGGTTCAGTTCTCTCTCCTTTCCTGCGATCTCAGATTAAATCCTACTACAAATCCAACCCAACAGATTTAGCAATGGTGCCCGCAGTCAACTTCCGCCACTTTCGATTCAGGCTCGCAGATGGCTCTTTTTACAAGGTTAAACGCAAAATCCATAATCCGAAAGACCTGCGTGAACATCTTGTAAGGAAGGCCCCCCTTGACGTCTACTACTCTACCGCTTGCTGGCTCAACCCCCATTTGCTCGGCAGCAGAGTCGAAAAAGACGTTTTGAAGAATGTAATGATTTCATGCGACCTTGCCTTCGACATAGACTTCGGCGGGGAGATAAAAACACTGGAAGATGCGAGACTGCAAGTCATCGCGCTGAATGGTTTCCTTGAGTCGAGAGGGATTAACGTCCGCTATTCTGCATTTTCCGGAAGCAAGGGCTTCCATGTTGTATGCGACGACCCCTGGAATGACGAGATAGCTGAAGAAAACCCAGTGAAACGAGAGGTGGAGGCGATTGAAAGGAGAAAGAGAATAGTTGAAGAAGCGAAGGCCGAAGGCATAGTGTTCGATGAAAAAGTGACAGTGGATACACGGCGCATAATCAGGCTGCCTGGGACGATTAATTCAAAGACCGGCTTTGCATGCACCGTCTTAAGCAAGAAGGAGCTTGAATCCGACGCGCGAAAAATAATTAAATTAGCAAGCCGACATGTTATGATTGCTCCCAGAATCCCGCGGAAGCGGGAGATGACAGGCGATTTCATCGCTGCAAAATCCCTGGGGCATCTGGGCCGATTGGGAGTAAGGCCCACCCCCGACCATGGACCTTGCTACTCAACGTTCACTACGAGCAATATACCTGGAACACGGCTCAAGATACCGGTGTTAGAGTTTGGCGGCTGGAGGAAAACAGAAGAAATAACTGACGTCATCAAGAGAGTTCAACGGCAATACGGTCTTGGAGACATTTTCGTCTTCACCGACGGCACTAAGTTTACAGCCTTCAGCATCAAGGCAGTTTCCAGAAGAAGGGTTGAAAAGATTCTCTCTGCAGCAGGTTCCATGAACTTGAACGCATGCAGAAAGTACGGATGCACGTTTGTGCGCGTGGGAAAAAGCATCGGGCTGAACGGAGAAGTTGTCAGCAGAGAACCGGAACTAATCAAAACATTGGAATCCAGTTTGCGAGGACAGGCGAGCAGGCCACATTTCGAGTTCCTGTCATCGCTAGGAGTGAAAATCCACGGAGAGGAAATAGTATTCTGCGGGGCTGGAAAGGAAAAGCTTGAGTTGGTGCATGCCATCATTGAATAACGTCTGCGGACTTGATCACTTTTGTTTTCTTGGATCCAACTAGTAATGCGTAGTCTATCTCCTTTTCTCAAAAAGTTAACTATTTCATGAACGGCCTTCTCGTCTTTGAGGTTTAGGGCTTAGGCAACTATACCGATGAAATCGATGTTTTGAAAATGACCGTGACTTGTTTTATTCTAAAAGATGACCATGAATTCGTTCTCTCAAGATTTGTTAGCTTTAACTTTGATGCTTGTTATTCTTCCCACAAATTTCTTAGAAACATCAAGTTCATAACTGGTCTCCGAAACAATCTTGACTTTACTGAAACCTGCTTCTTCAATGGTTTTCAAGTAGTCCTTCTTGTCCATCGCTCCAGCAATACATGCCGCCCATGCGTCAAGATTTTTTCGGATTTTGGAAGGTAATTCCCCTTCGGTTACGAGATCGGAGATGAGCATGCGGCCTTTAGGCTTTAAGACCCTGTATGCTTCTTTGAATACCTTCTTCTTGTTTGGTGAAAGATTGATGACGCAGTTGCTTATTATCACGTCTATCGACGTGTCGTCAACTGGCAGGTCTTCTATTTCCCCAAGTCTGAATTCAACATTGTTGTAGCCATACTTTTCTGCAGTTTGCTTTGACCTCTCTATCATTGTTCTAGTCATGTCTACTCCAATGACTCTTCCCTTAGGTCCGACTTTTTTTGAGGCAAGGAAGGCGTCTATTCCTCCACCAGATCCTAAATCCAAAACTGTCTCACCCTGTTTCAAACCTGCAAGCGCCACTGGATTGCCACAACCCAACCCCATGTTCGATTCTTCTGGGATGTTCTTTATGTCTCTTTCAGAATAACCAACGAGTTTAGCCTGTTCTTTCAGAGATTCGCTTGAAGGACAACAAGACGCACCGCTCTTAGCGATTTTGCCATACCTATTCTTGACAAAACCTTTGACTTTTTTTTCTTTCATAAATCTCATTCCTCTACTTGCATCATTTGAACAATTCTGTAAGGATCGGTCCGAATTTTTTCTTTATGCTATCCGCCAACTCGTCTGCCTTGACCATTGTGATACAGCACACTTTTCCATCTTTCTCACAGGTCATTATGGCCAGTTTTTCACCAGCCTTGATACCGGCCTTGTCTCGCAGGTCTTTGGGCAGAACCAGTTGACCTCGCTCATCCACACTCACAAGCCCAGTGAGATTGCAGCACCCCTCTTCGTCGCGCAAATTCATCCACCTCCACGCGGAAACTTGTGTATTCAGATTATTTAAACGTTTCTGAGAAATCAGAAAATTCACACACGAAAAACCGTGGCTCTTAGCCTATGGTTACAGTTCATTCAAAGAGAATAGTATTTTTATATAGTGGCTTGTGTAGGTTATACGAAGGCGTGAACATTCATGGGCAAACGAATTCGTGTTCAACGACGAGGCGGCGGTGGCCCCACATGGAGGGCACTCACACATAAGAGGGTCGCAGCTGTACAATACCCTGCGTTGTCCAAGAGAGAAATAGAGAGCGCCCTTCAAGGTCGAATTGAAGAAATAATCCACGAACCAGGGAGAGGCTCTCCCCTCGCGTTGGTTAAGCTTGAAACCGGACAAGATTTTCACACTGTTGTGCCAGAAGGGGTTTTTCAAGGCCAAACCATACAGATAGGTAGCAAGGCTTCGGTTGATGTTGGCAACGTAATTCCGCTAGGAGATGTTCCAGCCGGTACAATGGTGTGCAACATAGAGCTTCAACCTGGTGACGGCGGTAAGGTCTCAAGGTCGTCGGGCGCCTACGCAACCGTTGTTGCTCACACGCCTTTGGGAACCATGATAAAGTTTCCATCTGGAAAGACGCGGTACTTAAACGACCTGTGCCGTGCCATGATAGGCGTGGTGTCAGGAGCCGGCCGAGTGGACAAACCCTTCCTGAAAGCAGGAGCCAAATTCCACCTTCTGCACGCTAGAGGACGCAAATACCCACGCACAAGAGGCATAGCCATGGTGCCAGCCGTGCATCCATACGGAAGCAGCAAAAGAGGCTCAAGGAAAGTCACCACAGTAGCAAGAGGCGCCCCACCGGGCCAAAAAGTAGGCTTGATCGCAGCCAGGAGCGCCGGACGAAAAAGGAAAAGAAAAACCTAACATAAGAGTAACAACCCTCCTCTCTTGGATTAGACTAGAAAACAAGAAAGCAGCATATGAAACTAGGCATTTTGGGACGAGGTTGAAAAGAACGAGGAGGAATATTCAAGAGATAGGTGAACCTCTCTTCTTTTCAAAGGTTCATCATCCCCTTAAACCTAACTGCATTTAATAAAAGAGAAAATAAGCGCCCTACAGAAGTTCCTTGCGGATAGGGTCGTGGTCCACGTTTTTCTCCATGAAAACACTTACGCGATATTCTCCGATTGTCAAGAGCAATACTTTCAAATCCCTACCTTCCACAACAATGCTGCAGAACTTGCCTAGTCCAAAAGCTTCTAACAAGCCCTCCGCTGATTCGAGCGTCGAGGCCGACAGCACCGCGTAATCAATAATTTTGCTAGGGTCCTTGATGTCCACCGAAGCAGAGGTCGCAGCACGCAGAATGTAACCAATGACCCCTTCCTTGGCTTGGATCTTCTCCAATACTGCGCGTAGATCAGTGAGTTGCTCTTTAACTTCAATTTTAGGCGCCCAGTCCACATGTTCAGGCGCTTCGATTTGCGCAACCTTCTTTTTGATAGGCATACTATTCACTCTCTGGTACTACGGGCTTGACCTTGACCAACTCTCCCCTCTTCACTTCAAGCGTTTCACACGTTTTCTCTGGAATCCGAATTAGCCCTCTTCCCTCTAACTTTTGATCGCTTATAACCTTAGCTTTGCAGCGAACTGTCTTCCCACTGAAAGTTTCGACATCAACTTCACGGATTTCCTTCAAATTCAACGATGAGCCCCAACGCTGTAAGATTCCAAGGTCAATCTGAACAGTGTCCGAACGCACCATCAAGCCACCAAATTTGTCAACAATAAGTTGCTGCGAAGGCAAATCAGTTGATCTTTTAGGAGACTCAGACTCTGTTTCTGACGCAAGAACATCACGGGCTTCTGATGACACTGGTGCCTCAATCTCTTCCGCGGTTTCTTCAACCGCCTTTTCTTCCATCAAGGGCGTAGGAGGCTCTGATTCAAATGGGGTACTAGGAAAACGCGGGACAGATCTGAGAGGGGTAGGAGACACAACCTCTAGAGATATGCTGTCAAGCACCTTGAGTATCGTTGGAAGTATGACACCACTAACAGTGCGTAGATAAGTCAAATCGGTTTGTTTCGATAACGCCGTAATTAAGTACATGCTGTTGATCCGAGAGACATAGATCTTGCCGTTCTCTGCATCAATCAATAAACCATCGAGTCCGCCGACACTCACGGTTTTTTCTGCCAAGTCCTGAAGGGAACGCACCGCTCTCTCTACGCTTGGGTCAACAGCCTGTTCGTCTCCGGCAATAAGAGCGCCGTTGCTCATCAAAATGAAAGACCTGTTGATCTCCGGGCAAACGTTTTTGATTTCGGTCAAAGCGTTTTTGAACGCCAGAGTGTAGGTTTCTTCATTCAAAGCGATCTTTTCCCCAAACATTTCTAGGAGATCTTGAGCAAAATTCTCGCTGGAACACCGTCATTCTCCAATACAAGGTATTTCAGTCCTTCAGTATCCTCAATCTGATCAACCCACTTCAATGCTTCACGTGCCTTCTGAAGGACTAAGAGTCGGTCTTGCTGACTTCGCACGGCCTCTTCGATAGCAGTGAGTTCGTGGAAAGGGTTAGCATCTAAAACCACGTTGAGGTCACCCACAGTGATTTCACCAAGGGTGTTCTGAGCTGCCTTTTTGCCTGCCAGTTTAAAGACTACTTCCCGCACCTTCTTTGAACGCTCGGCCAAAGCTCTAATCTCATCAAGTCGGCGCAAGTATTCGCCTAACATGCTCTTGGTTCGGCTTATCTCACTGTCGAGGGTTTTGGCTATTTCTGCTGCGGATTGGTACTCTTTTAATTCGACAACCATGTTTTACACCTCCGAACGAAAGATAAAGAGGGTTGAGTTTTCCTACCCCTCGTTTTTGGGTTAGGTTTTGCTATGTTGGATTCGCAGTTTCCGTGGTTGGGAATTTGTTGCCTTGCGAAGAGTGCAATTCTATGTTGTATGCTTTGCCAGAGGTCCAGCCAACGCTAGATAATGTAACTGATCCACTGCTTCCTTTTGATATAGTAACATCTGTATAGTCAATGGTCTTGTCGACAAGATAACCGGTGACTCTAGCTTCTGTAAGGGTCACGTCTGAAGTTCCTGTGTTTTGCACGGTTACGGTTATGGTGTTAGTGGCGTTCCCTGAGTTTCCTGAGAAGGCTACTTTTGTAAAGGAGAGTTGCTCTGTTTTCATGAAGGTGAAGGTTAGTGCTCCCATCCATGCTGCAACAGCGATGGAAACTGCGACAGTCACTGCGATCAATATAATTGCCGCAACAACGGGGCTCAGCGCTTTAATGTTCTTGGACAACTTTCTCATTTTTTTGTATCCCTCCTTTAGGAGTGCATGAGAAAATAATGGCATCTTAAGATTTAAATCTTACTAATCAATACACCTTATTCTAGACAAACAAACGCCAACATTCCATAAAGGCTCAGCTTAACACTGTTCTTGGCAGACTATTTATGCAAGGATCGCTTATTGGAGCCTACTTTGCCAGGTGATCGAAAACTTCGAGCAGGAGTTTGACCAGTTTTTCGCCTTCCTCAGTCTTCTTGTAGTGTTTTTTCAATGGATCGATTGGTGTTGAAGTAGCAAAACCCAGATGTTCGATTTCTATCATGCGCGCCCGGAATGTGCCGTCGCTTAAGGTTAAGCCGTGTTTTTGCATAAAGGCTTTGGCCTCTTTCCATCTTCCCTTGTCCATGTGAAGCAGAAACAGACAGTCGATGGCGTGGTCCTTTTCCAACATAGCCTTAACTACGCTGAGTCTCGTATCGGTCAATATTCGTGTGATCACGTCTTCATCTGTTTTTTTGGACATGTGTATTCGGTCTTCCCTTTCTTCTTTATTCTTTTGTCTTATGTCTTACGTTTATACGTCTGTGCTTAAAAGATTTAACCTATATTACGAAACGTGAAACAATACCGAAAAGAAACGCTTAGAATCTAACGGGGGTTTTGCCGTCCTTTTTATGAGATTTATCATAGAACGCTATGTTGTATCTCTTTTTCTATCACCTTTTTCCTACGCGGGGGATTCCATAAAGAATGTTGTCCTTCACTTGTCATTATAATGGGGCTCTGAACTTTTTCGGAGTGCGGCATCTAGCGAGTACGCGGTAGTCAGCTGCTTGCGATATCTGTTTTTTGTTGGATTTTGTTTCCGAATTTAATTTGCCGAATTTGTATTGGTAGTATTCTTTCGTAAGACGCAATATTTAATACTAAGCTCGGCTACTCTAGTTGCATAGGAGAACTACAATGGTACGCTTTAAAGTCCCTTCTTTAAAACTGAAACTCGGAAAACGCAGGGTCGAAGCAATTCCTCCAGCACCCCCATTGTCTATCCCGAGAGGCTATAACATAGTCGAGCGACAAAGCCTTTATGAACCCTTCGCCCATGCCGTTATCGTTCAGAACCCGGCTACAGGCGAGTACAAATACATACTTGACGAGTTGCAACTAGACACCTTTGAACGAGAAGTTTACAACAAAATCTTAGAGGTTCTATTAGCAGAAATCAAGTCACCCAGAGAAGAGATAAAGAACGCGCGAGAGTTCTTCGACAACGAAGCCAAAAAGATAGTTGGTAAGTACCGAATCAGCCTAGGCTGGCTGCCCGATGTTTCTTGGTCAAAAATAATCTATCATGCTGAACGAGACCTCGTTGGCTTCGGTCCCATAGACGCTCTAATGCGTGACCCCAATATAGAAGACATTTCCTGCGACGGTGTGAACAAACTGGTTTACATCTGGCACAGAAAATACGAGAACCTCGAGACCAACATGACCTTTTCCTCAGACGAGGAAGTGGACAACCTCATAGTGAAACTGGTACACATGAGCGGAAAACATGTCAGCTCAGCCTTTCCCATAGTAGACGCTTCGTTACCAGGTAAACATCGACTCTCAGTGTGTTACCGACGTGAGGTGACGCCGTTCGGGACTACCTTCACAATAAGAAAGTTCCGAGAAGACCCATACTCAATAATCGATTTAATCAATCTAGGCACACTCGACGAAGAAATAGCCGCATATTTTTGGCTCTGCCTGGAAAATAGAGCATCAATAATGGTGCTGGGTGGAACAGGCGCTGGAAAGACAACCGCCCTAAATGCGTTGGCGTGTCTAATCCGCCCAAGTAGCAAGATTCTCACAATCGAAGAGACAGCTGAACTCAACCTTTCCCTTGAAAACTGGGTTTCACTCATCTCTCGTCAAAGCTACGGTTTGGGAGAAAACCACAGCGGCGAGGTCTCCCTCTTCGACTTGGTGAAGGCTTCGATGAGGCATCGCCCAGATTACCTAGTCGTAGGTGAGGTCAGGGGCAACGAAGCCTACGTGTTGTTCCAAGCGTTGGCCACAGGTCACGGTGGCATGTGCACAATGCACGCCGAGACTGTTGACTCAGCCATCAAACGGTTGACTCAAAAACCCATGGAGATTGCTCCTGCATACATTCCACTGATGAACGTAATATGCACGGTTCACAGGGTGCACCTGCCCAAAGCGGGTGAGGTGAGGGTCTGCCGACGCATGACTGCCGTCGAAGAGATAGTCGATTACGAGAAATACAGAAATGTGTTCACTTGGAAACCACCCACAGACAGTTACACTTCTTCGTTATCCAAGACCCCAATGCTTACGAACATTGGAAAACGTGTAGGCAAAACTGAGGAAGAATTGCTGACAGAGTTGGGACGCAGAAAGAACGTGTTAATTTGGATGCGAAAGCACAACATAAGGAGTTACAGAGATGTCGCAGCAATAATAACTGAGTATTATTCACGGCCAGATGAGTTTTATTCAAAGAAGGTGGAATCATTTGTCGCCTCTTCTCAGTAGTTTCGAAGGCTGGTCCTACCGAATCTTCGGAAACGTGGCAACAAAATTCCTAGGTAACGTCTTCGAATTCAAGGGCCAACTCGAAAAGGCTGGGATGAAAATTTACTCTGAGACCTACATCTCCATGATGTTCTTTGCAGCCGTGTTAACTTTGCCAGTCACCATTATAAGCATCGCTCTTTTGTTCATAATCAAGTTGATTCCACTTATATTTCTGGTTCCTCTGCCTGTGTATGTCATGATTGTTTTTATGCTTGTGCCATCTATGAAAGCAGGGGAACGAGCATCAGCACTTGAGAGAGAAATGCCCTTCGCCTCTGCATACATAACAGTGATGGCTACTGGCGGCATATCACCTTACATGAGCATAAAGAGGCTGTCAAAAGTCGACCTCATGCCTGGAATGCGCAGAGAGGCCAGAGAAATAATGCGAGACGTTGAAATCTTTGGGATCGACCCCTTGTCAGCACTTGAACATGCTTCAGAAACCCATCCACTAGACATTTATAGAGACTTCGTCTCGGGATACGCTTCAACGGTCATAACTGGTGGAGACATCAGTCACTTTCTTGAGACCAAGACACACGACATTTTTAAGGCAAGGTCTATGAGAATCAAGGCTGCTGCAGAACGCCTAGGAATGCTCTTGGAATCATTCATTATAGTCGTGGTTCTCATGTCCCTCTGCTTCTACATTCTCTTCAGCGTCGACGCAATCTACAGCACGGGCGTATCCATGTACTCAAGCATGCTAATGTACACATTCGTCTTTGCGCCAATGCTATCCGCGGTCTTCATCTACCTTGCTCACGACATGCAACCCAAGAGCCCACTGAACGACTGGCGACCTTACAAAGTGGCTGCATTATCAACCGCAGGAGCTGTCTTGGTTTTCTTCTTGCTCTCCGGCTTTCTTGGAATGTTCCCAAGCCTCGTAGATTTGCCTACGAGTGTTGCTATTTCACTCGTTGTGATGTGCGCACCGCCTGCCCTTGTCCACAGCAGGATCGCAAGAAGAAGGCAGGAGATTGAAAAGGGCATTGCTAGCTTCCTTCGAGACTTGACAGAGATCAGAAAAACGGGCATGGCGCCAGAAAAGTGCATTGAAAACCTTTCGAAGCGAAACTATGGCGCGTTCAGCAAGGAACTCGAGAAGATATCTTCTGAGCTCTCATGGGGCATCCCATTGAGGCAGGTTTTTCAAGACTTTATGAAGCGTACAAAGAGTTGGCTGTCTCAGCTGGTCGTGTTCCTGCTCGTCGAGGCAATTGATGTCGGTGGAGGAACAATAGGAATGATAGAGTCGCTTACGAGATTCAACAACATGACTCAAGAGGTGGAGAAAGAGAAGCGGATGAACTCAAGACCCTACATCATTATTCCGTACTTTGCCGCTGTCATGCTAATGGCTACAACCCTTATGACACTTCTGTTCGTAGGCAAAACCGTGAGTCTAGCAACAGAAGGTATGGGCACACGAATCGATTTAGCCAGCATATCCGTGACTTTCACTCTTTCGGTCATAGTCCACGTCTTCATGATAGGCTTGGTAGCAGGCAAAATAGGCGAGGAATCCTTGGCAGCTGGATTTAAGCATTCAGCACTGCTCGTGATCATTGCCTTGGTGGCGTCCGTCATAATTCCTAAAGTGGGGATATTTTGAGAAGGCTGAATTCGATCCCTTTTGTTCGCAACAATCGAGCCCTTTCTTACACGGTTTCCGCAGTGCTGATCACTGGGACCACTATCATTTTGGTTTTGATTGCTTCCATATACGCCTACCAAGTCTTGGAGCAGCAGAAGGGAGTCGCAGAATTCGAGGTCGCCAAAAAGTCAGTCTTGTCTTTCAACGACGCCTTAGAAAACGTGGCTTGGACACTGCAACGGGCTCGTTCAACCAGGTTCACAGCCGAATATGGTCATTTTGAACTGGCACCAAACGCGTATGCTATAGGGATAAATGCCACTGTGGGCAGTTCAACGTGGCCCCTTTTTTCTGGTTCGAGCGGCAAAGTAGCGTATAGAATTAGCAATAAGTACACTTCATTTGGAGAAGGATACACTTCTTATATTTTGGGGAACAGCAGCAACATAATCGTCGGAAGCACTGACACATACGGCAGAGCAGTTATCAGTCAAAAGTCAGGCTGGGCTTCCATCGCTCTGGACTATCGAGTGCGAGCCATGACCTCTGTGGTCAAAGTCAGCGGGGCTGATGTCAACTACGTTGATGTCTGGGTGATAAAACTCAAGATGTTAGTAACACAGCCTTGGTCTTATGTTCATGACTTTGACCTCAAAGCCAAGTGCACAAGCGTGCAAACTGCTACCAATGTGTCCACTCAGGTGAGTGGCAGCCAGAACGCTATGATTTCAGTTAAGATTGGAAGCACCACCGATTCAGGTTCAGTTCCATTAGTCTCAGGAAAAGTTGTGTTTAACGTTGTTGTCTCTGAGGTTCAAGTATACGTTTAGGATGGGAAAGCCAATTGCCAGCGCCCACAATAAGCCATGTGATATTGACAGGGGCTCTTATAGTCTTGGTATTCACGGTGCAGCTGTTCTACTTCTACGTTGTAGATAACATGTGGGCAGAAATGGCAAGAAGAGAGCTGAGAGAAATCACAGACTATGTCGCAGACACCCTTGCCAACCTCTATTTTCTGGCCAACTCAACCAGTTCAGACACAACACTTAAAAAAATGCTCAGTCTTCCCCAACGAATAGCCGGTTCGATTTACAAAATCCAGATCCTCAACTCCAGCGGCATCGCCCAGAGCGTGCAAGCCAATATTGAAGGAAAAACCCAAGTGAACTCAGCCTCATGGGTTCCGCCTGGGTTAAGAGTTGACCCCCAGAATCAACAGATTTTGAGCCTTGGCAAACCTGCGCTTGCGGGTTGCAGTCGAATTTCCAAAAACGTTTATGTTTGGCTGACCTACGAGGCTGGGTGAGGACGCTATCTTTGTCAATTTTGAAGCCTTGAGAGGGTCCTTCATGTCTCTTTTGATAGGTTCTTTACAAGGTCAACAGATAAGTATATATTGTATATTGAGTATTAATATATAGGTCGGAGAGTGGGTGCTTGACCGGAAGCATATATGATCACTTGGTGGCTATTGTACTCGTGGGTGCCATGTTTTGCGCAGCAGTCGCGGCATTACCTAACGTAGGATACGTTAGCCTGTTATCAGTTGATCAACAGCAGTTGCGCAACGTGGCTTTGTCTGCTTTAAACACTATGCTCCTAGATTCTGGTTACCCCACTGACTGGGGTCATGACGCCAGTTTCAATCCTGCTTCAGTCGTGCGGTTTGGATTGGCTTCTGCCAACGATTCCGGACTATATACGTTGGACATGGACAAGGTTATGCATTTGGTGGAAAAAGATGAGTGGGGCGAACCAAATGCATTGGGGTTCTTGCCTCCAGCCACAACGCAGCAACTCTTGGGTCTCCAAAACTATGGTTTTAACCTGAAAATTCTGGCGCCGTTCAACGTCACTGTGAAGGATCTTGCTCCCCCGAGTGACTTGACACAAATCAATTACGATGTGACGGTAGCACTAAACAATGGGAAGCCTATACCAAACGCAAACGTAAACGCCTTAACTTTCTATTCCGTAAAAGCCACGGGCAAAGATGACAATTATT
>Ga0315310_10000362_pt1 | contig 29231 bp, 41 predicted proteins | sample TDP5_MG_FD_203630 | JGI IMG/M metagenome (GOLD analysis project Ga0315310, IMG submission 203630) | Freshwater sediment microbial communities from Lake Towuti, South Sulawesi, Indonesia - TDP5 | ecosystem: Environmental > Aquatic > Freshwater > Lake > Sediment | place: Indonesia: South Sulawesi...
CATTCCTTACGTAATAAAAACTGGAAGACCAGTGTATGGCTATACTTTGAAGGGAAGCTGGTACGACGTAGGCAGTCCAAAGCGCTACTTAGAAGCCATGCAAGACATGCTCAACGGACGCTTTTCGTCATTAACAGACTTTGGTGGGAGAATAAGCGAAGAAGCAAGGATATGGGTTCAGGGAGAAAGCACAGAATCGCTAAAACGGAGACAAGAAATCATAAAGAAAATTAGACAGGGAAAAATAGAGGTTGAAGGCGCTGTTCTAATTGGAAGGCACTGCAAAATAAGCGACGGCGTAAGAATAGCGGACTCATGCATCGACAACTACACGGAAATAGGCAAAGGCGTTCAGATAGAAAATTCAGCCGTCATGGATAGGGTTATAATCGAGGAGAAGGCGGAGATAAAAGAAAGCATCATAGGAAGACACGCGACAATCCTTTCAAGCACGAAAAAGCAGACAAAAATAAATGCGGTTTCAGTCATCGCCGATGACGTAACGATAGCGGAAGGCTGCAAACTAACAACAACAAAAATCTATCCGCATCAATACGTAAGAGGAGAATTTGCAAATCAAACATTGATGCCAGGCTAAAAATGAACGTAAACTTCTCAGAAATCAGAAAGAAGACAGTTCCAGTAAATCAGTATATGGATAGCCTAAAACAACCATTCCGCGAGAAGTTCTTAACGAGAAAACAAACATATCAGTTAAAACGTGAAGTATTAACTCAGCTCAAAAAATTCGCAAATAAATATGTAATAGTTGCCTTTTCAGCGGAATGGTGCAAAGACTGTGCAGCAAACATTCCGGTCTTAGCCCTAATATCTGAAGCAACAGGATTAGATGTCAGAATCTTCGGAGGCTTAAAGAAGGATACGTTAAGCCGTACTAGAAAATGGAGAATTCCGCCTTCTCCGCCAGAGGTGGAAACATTCAATGTAGATAAAATCCCTCTAATGATATTATTTGATAAAGAAGGGGAAGAGATTGGAAGGATAACTGAGAGTCCACGAGAACCTACACTAGAGGAAGAGCTACTTAAGATTATTTTAGAAAAGCATCAATAGACTAGGTTACTCAGACTAAGACTGCGCCCAAATGGTTTGTACTTTAATCTATGCTTTGAACCATTTGAATATTAGGTATCTTATCTTTTCCTTCTCCAGGTCTGGCACCGCGATGATGAATCTCTTTCGAACGGTTGTTGCAAGTCTTCCAGCCTTAACAATCTCTGTAGCCGTCATCTCGGAACTAGCACTTTTAACAGAAACCATGTAAGGTGCATGCTCAACGCCGGGTCCATGCTTGTAAACCGCAAAGTCGCATCCAAACTTTATCCCAGGCGTAACAATCAAACCGCTGTCGCGTAAATCGCGATAAACAGCATATTTCTCGTCGAATTCTTCGTATAATTGTTTGGCTTTTTGCCTTAGTTTTTTAAGACTAACCTTTTTCTTTTCTGAACCTTCGTAAACGGTTATTATTCTCTTTTCAGCCAGATACAAACCTTCCATCAAATCCAAAATTAGGGGGGCTTTGAACTCTGGGATCTTTGGTTTAGGAATTCCGAGGGGTTTCCCGTAAAAACCCATCTTATAAAGTCCTGAGCCTTCAGCTGGATTCCATACAACCAAGAAGTTTTCAATGAATTCCACTTCGATTTTTTTTGGCATTGATTTTTCGCCTTTACAAAATGAAGGACAAAATTCTTGCAGCGTCAGCGGCGTCTTCGGCTTTGTCTGCCGAATCCTCTAAAAGCTGCAGGACATCCCTCAAGAGGATTAGTGCTGGGAAGTCAAGCTTGCTGTTGAGAAGTTTTATCTCCAGTTCGCGGTAAAGTTCGTCAACAGCCCGTTCGGCAACCTCAACATCCTTAGCCTTCTCCATAGCTTTAGTTGAACCATAAGTGAGAACCATAGCTGTCTCCCTGAGCCTAAGCACAGCCTCCAAAACAGTCTCCGAAAGCTTCAACAAATCCTTTTTTATATCCCCGGGAACATTCCAGTTATGCTCCATGATTTCAACTAGACGGAAAGCTATGCCTTCAGAGAAATCCGCGATCTCACTTGTTAGATTTGTAAACCTCAAGAAGTCTTCCCTGCTGATGAGAATAGCCCCTATCTCTGCGAGCTCGTGCGAAACCAGCCGTCTAGCCTTGTCAACCTCATCTTCAACGCCCCTGATTTCGGTGAAAAGCTGCCTCGCTTTTTCCTTGTCGTTTCTTATGAAGCAGTCTATCACTTGGGGAACCTTTCTTGTCACGTCTAAGACCTTTCTAAGGTGGTCTTGACAGACGGTCAAGGCTCTTCGTTTCACACGCTCTTCGGTTTCTGCTGGAAGCACCAAACTTTTTCCCGCCACAAAACAGGGCTGTTTTTCTAACATTAAATACGCTGAAGTATTAAAAAAGGTAACGAAAACTCAGCCTTCTAATGGCTTGCCTAAATCTTCAAAATTGATTTTCCACCTAAAATAATTGCGTAAAAGTTCAGGTAACTCTTGAATCGGGGTTCTGACTTGTTTCCATGAGTCACGGTCGCGAATGGTAACCGTGCCATCACTAAGCGTTTCATAATCAACAGTTATACCCAATTGTATGCCGATTTCATCTGCGCGAGCATAGCGTCTACCAATGGACCCCGCTTCATCATATTCAGCTATAAAGCCCTCATCAAGCAATAACTTATGCAACTCCAACGCTTTTTCGGGTAATCCGTCTTTGCTAACGAGTGGATAAACACCAAGCTGTATCGGTGCAATATCTCGTGGGAAACTTAGGATTGTCCTGTCGCCTTTGACACGGTAAGCGTATTCAAAAGCAACGTAGAAGAGGCGATCGGAGCCGAAGGTTGGCTCAATAACATGAGGTATGAAGTGTCTTCCGCGTTCCACGATTTTTTCATGTTTTATGTCCACATGTTCTGGTAAAATCTTATGCTTCCCAAGCATGAAATATTCATTCTTTTTCATAGACGCCTCTACCTCTCTTGGGTCTGCCTTGGAAAGCATTTCAGCAACCTTTGCAGCTTCACTCTTGAAAGTTGGACCTATTTTGTGCATTATGGGCTTTACGGTGATTTGCTCTTTTTCCACCGGTTTTCCATATTCTTTGAAGACGTACATGTCTTGACCACTGAATGCCATATGCCTTTTCAAGTCATAGTCTGTTCTGTAAGCGGTTGCTGTGACTTCTGTCCAGCCCCAACGTTCGATAAGAACCTCTTGATCGAAGGTTTGTGCTGAGTAGTGGGCTCTTTCCCATGGGAACTTTTCGATGAAGCGTTGTTTTTCTGCTGGAATGCCTAACTCCATTAGTAGTTTCTTTGAGAGTGCCATGAAGACTGCTTGCCATTCAGATTTGATGTAGCCTTTTTTCAATGCTTCTTTCACAATAGTCTTGGTAAGTTCTTCGGAGCCTTTTTTTCTGGTTTCGGCTAGGAGCAATTGCAATGTCTCGTTTTCCATCTCTTTGAGCAGGTAGCAGCCTGGCTCTTCTGGATCGAAAAAATATTCTAAGTCCCCAATAGTGAATTCTCTTAAACGCAGAAGACTTTGTCTTGGCGAAATCTCATTTCTCAAAGCGTGACCTATCTGCATTACACCAAAGGGAAGTTTCTCTCGCGCCATCTCGTAAAGACGTTTAAATTCTACGAATATGCCTTGCGCAGCCTCTGGTCTTCCATAGCCCACCGCATCTGAATATGGGCCTATTGTGGTTTTGAACATGCTTAGAAACTCTTTGGGTTCGCCAAACGTGCCGCCGCATTCTGGACAACGAACCTTCAGCTTTTCGATTGTCTCTTTTAGTTCGGCTAGGCTTAGTTTCTCTGTCTCTGCTTCGCTGATTTTTGCAACTTCGCTAATCAGTTGGTCAGCGCGGAATTTTTTCTTGCATTTTTGGCATTCTACCATTGGCTCTTTAAAATGTTCAATGTGACCTGAGGCTTCAAAAACTTTTTCTGGTGTGACTATTGGTGATTCTATTTCCATTATTCCAAGTTTGTAGACGTAAAGCTCTCTCAGTTTTCTTTCTATGTTTTGTTTAAGTCTTGCGCCTAGAGAACCGTAGGTTACAAAACCACTAACACCGCCATATATTTCGTATGATTGCCAAAAGAAGCCTCGTCGGCGTGCTAACTCATTGATTACTGTGAACTTGTCAAGGGTTTTTGTTTCATCTGTCAATTTTGCTCAGCCCCTCTAAACCTTAATGTTCAAAGACTTTAAGACTTACTTGATAATAAATTTTCAAACCAACAAGATCGGTGGTTATAAGCCTGAGAAGCCTAAACCATCAAGACTTGTTATAATACTTAAGGAATGTGTACTGAATGAGAACCGAGCGTCTCACACGCGTCACTGAAAAAGAGGGACGCTTTGCTCATTGTTTCTTTATTGGGAGTTGTATCTCTGTGAGGAGCTCGCTTTCTTTAACCTTGGCTGGGTCGTTTAGGTATATCTCCATTGGACATCCTTGTGGGATGTAGCCTTTTTCATTAGCGTGTCGGAATAGTGCTGCATAGGCAGGTCCTACTTCTCTATAGGGTCCCTTGTGTATTGTGCAGAGCACCTCTTGTGCAGGTATTTTCTTGATTTTTATGTTGCCTTCTGGTTTTGCTTCACCTTCAAAGGGAAATCCTACCTCGCTTCTCAATTTGTGGGCGGGTACCTTTTCCGGGTTGTCGTAAAACCATCCGAACGGAGGACCTGCGATCTTTAGTTGTTTTTGCCTTAACCATTTTGCGATTTCTTGGTAGAGTTTGCCGACTTCTTCATATGGACCAACGTGACTGATGGTGGCAATTTGTTTATGTTCAGTTTTCTTTAACTTAACTTCCATATCAACAACACCTCCAGTTTAACCGGAATCTTATTCACAAACAAATATTTAACTATCCTCGAATTAAAAGTAACTTTTAGGAGGCGAAAAAGTGAGTGAAGGAAGCTGGCGTCCTCCTGGGTGGATGCATCGAGACAGACGCCCTACGAGTGATGACGCCTATTACGAAAACATGACCAGAGTCATTTTTCTAGCAGGGTTAAGCTGGAGAATGATTGACGAAAAGTGGCCTAATTTCAAGAAAGCCTTCAACAATTTCTCGACAGCTGAGGTTGCTAAGTTCGATGAAGAGGATATTAAGCGACTTATGAGTGACGCAGGTATCGTGAGGAATCGAGCTAAGATAACCGCAGCAATCAACAACGCAAAACAGTTTCAGAACATAAAAAGGGAACATGGCTCATTCCAGTCTTACCTCGACAGTCTAGATAAATCCAACAATTACGCCCTAGTCATTAAGGAGCTCGGCAAGAAATTCAGTCGATTAGGGCCTTCTTCGGCACGCATCTTCCTCTACAGCGTCGCAGAAGACATAAAGCGGCCAATGGAGTAAGTCAGTAATCCGCTTATCACATTTAATTCATCGAGATTAAATTTGAAAATCCAAATTCAGTTAGGCTGATACCATGAAAGTCTTGTATGTTTGCGGAAGCTTCAGGTTCATAAGCGAAATGAGTGAATTGGGGAGAAAGCTCAGTGAGGAAAACATTAAGTTTCGGATGTCAAAGAAAACAGGAAGCCGCGGCATTCTGGGATGCTTAGAAAAAATTGACGAGGCGGATGTGGTGTATGTGGTCAATCCAGAAGGCTACGTGGGTAGAAGCGTATGCGTTGACATGGGGTATGCCTATGCGAAGGGCAAGCCCATATACACTATGTATCCAATAGACGACCCGCCAGTAATGAATATGGTGAAGGGAGTCTTGTCCTTTGAAGAATTGGTTAACCTTCTAAAGCATGGTACCCCTTTCGAAAAGTGAAAAGAAAACTATCTGAGGTTTGGTTCAAATTTTTCCCATCTCTCTATCTCAGCATCTAATTTTCTTTCAACGGCCTTCCACAGGTCGACTCCACAGACTTTAGCACAAGTAAAAGTGGTTATCACGACATCCGCCAGCTCTTCACTCAGCCTCTCCCTTATTTCCTCAACGTCATAGCTCTCCCTTCTAAAACCAACAAATTTAAAAACCAAGTTTATCGCTTCTCCGGTTTCTTCAGCTATCTTGGCAGCTTGAAAAACTGGGTGCTTCTCCGGAGCCTTCTCATGGAAAAGCTTGAACAATCTTTCAAACTTGTCCTCCAACTCTAACAACCCCTTATTTCTGGACGGCTTCATTCTTATCCACGTTTAGACTTCGTAAAAGTCTTTTCCTTCTCTGTTCGTTTAGGTCAAGGAGGGTTTTCCATCTACTCAAATGGAACGTTTTCTCTGATATTTCTCCCACCGGACAACGGTTATAGCAGTAGCCACAGAATCTTATTCTTCTGTCAGTTTTTTCGCGAATTTTATAGACGAATCCGATGCATCGTTTTCTGTCGAACCCCTTTGGTGGCGGCAGTTCCTTGCTTATAGCGTTTATTGGGCAAAGGCTAACGCAAGTGTCGCATTGTTGACAGGGATTAAAGTCTTTTAAAGGTTCGTCGGGTTCTATCGAGGCGTCCGTGAGAACTACGCCAAAATTGACTCTAGGTCCATACTCGGGTGTTATCAGAATGCTTGATCTTCCGAAGACTCCGAGTCCTGCCTCATACGCAGCTAACTTAAAGGATAAGCGGGCGATCCGCTCTTCTTCATCTTTAAAGCCATGAGGAACAACCGCATCATAGCCCTTGTCCCTAAGAAAGTCAGCGAGCTTAGAAGAAACCCAGTCACAATAGATGTTAAGCACTCTTGATTCAACATCCCCTTTCTGGCGATAATCCAAGGTGGTATAATAGTCCAAACCAACATGCAAGGCAAAGACAACCACAGAATTACAATTCTTCATAACATCTCTCGGATGACAGCCTTCCTTCGCCATTCCAAATCCCCCCTCGGGATCTGCAAACCCCACTTTGAAAACACCAAATTTCATAAGAAAACTTTCCAACTCCTCTCTCACAATGGTCCCTCGAAAATCTTTTTGTACCAACTACTCGTATCGGTCCCAATTTTTCTTGAGGTTTGGGAATATAAAGGATTTAATATCCTATTTTAGGTGTTCGGGCAATCTTTACTTTTTGCACTTTCCATTTTCATCTATTCTCTGATTGTAGATGGGACAGCTATTAGAGTCTGGGTTCGACGTACGCCCTTGAGGTGTTGGATTTTCTCGATTATTTTTCCGAGATCATCCATTTTTGGGAATTCTACGAAGGCTACGGCGTCGAATTGTCCTGTCACTGCGTGTGCCATCTTGACTCCTTCGATTTTAAGCGCTGCTTTTGCGACTTCCCATATTATGCCGGGTTCCGTATTGATAAGAATGTATGCCTCCAAATCATTTTCCCCAACCTGATAAGTTTTGTAGCTAGGGCATAAAAAACTTGGGATGTTTCTTCAGAGGTCTAACATATTTGAGGAATACACGTCGCTATCAAAGGTTGGCATATGGGTTTGAAAAAGGCTAATTCGCTACTCCGATTTTAAGTGTTCAAGGATTCTCGCTTGCGACATTTTTCCGTTTTCATCTATTTGGAATTCAAGCATTGCACGGTCTGTTGCGTTTTTCTTGCTGTTAAATTCTGTTCCGCAACGTCCACATTCAATGTCTGATTCCATTTCTACGACATACCATGACGCATCTACATAATAATGTCCACAGTTTGGACAACGCAGAACAGCCACATCAAACCAAGCCTTCATTTTAAATATCTCCAATTTAGCCATAAGGTAGTCTGCCATTTTATAAGGCACTCGGCAAAAAGAAATGGCAAGTAGGATTCTATTTTGTTCCTTCTCTCGTGTAAGATGTTAATTTGTGCTTCTCAATTCGTAATTACGAGGCTTTCCTTAATTTGTAGACAGATGTGGTTATGAAAAAGGTGCCTGTAATCAGCCAGAGAATGCCAACCAATCCATATGCTGCATAAATTGCTAGAAGAGAATCATTTATGTTTCTGATGTTCCAAAGATTCGCCAACCTGACAGCGTGAAAATATGTGGTATACGCGCCCTGAAAATAATAAATACCCCATAAGACAAAAAATCCGCCGCCAATCAGTAACAGCCAATTTTCAAGACTTTGAGTCGGAAGTCCTCTTTCTTTTATATACGCAATCATGCATAAGGCTAGGCTTGCGGCAATAGGCAAAATTCCATAAAGGGATATGCCTATAATAAAATCAATGTAGCGATGCGGGTTCGCCTCAAGTATAACCACGACATGATAGGTCTCACCATAAAAAGAACCAACAGTGACTAAAAGAGACGAAAAGAAAGCAAACAACAAAACAATTAAACCAGCAGCAAGAAAAGTGAATGCGCTGATTCGCACTGAATCACCACCGAGAAAATGTGCCTTGAATTTATTAAGCTTTTAAAATAACCCAGCAACGATAAATTAGCATACCAACGACCAGACAAAGGTTAAAGTAAAGCATCAAAAAAGTCATTTCTGTCAGCGTAGCATTTTATAAAAGCACCTACTATATAACAAAAGGCCAATAAGGTGTCAAAACTTGCCCAAGATAAAAGTCGCCTTTGTAGGTGTTGGAAACTGCGCATCCGCCCTCCTTCAAGGCTTACAATATTATGGTAACTGCGAAAAAGGGGAAGAATGTGCTGGCCTGCGCCGTCTCTTTCTTGGAGATTTCCACCCGAAAGACATCCAGATAGTTGCAGCCTTCGACATTGACAGTCGAAAAGTTGGGATAGACTTGTCTGAGGCTATCTTTGCACCGCCAAACAACGCTCCAAAAATAATTGATGTCCCACCATCTAATGTCATTGTGCATAAGGGCCTTGTCCTCGATGGTGTTGGCGAATACACGAAAAACGTTGTACAAATAAGCAATCAGCCAGAAGTGAACGTCACAAAGGTATTGAAGGAAAGTGGTGCAGAAGTCGTCCTTAACTTGCTTCCGAGCGGAGCTGTGAAGGCTTCTCAATGGTACGCAGAACAAGCGTTAAATGCTGGTTGCGCCTTCGTGAATGCCACGCCAACTTTTATCGCCAGCGACGATGCATGGGCTAGGCGCTTTGAAGAGGCTGAGCTTCCTCTTGTAGGCGACGACTTGATTGACCAGGTGGGCGCAACGGCACTGCATAAAACGTTGCTGCAATTGCTTTCCATGCATGGTGTCCGCATCACCGAAACTTATCAGCTGGACGTTGGCGGAGGCACGGAATCTCTGGACACGCTGGAAAGAACAAGGGATGTTAAAAGAACCGTTAAAACAAAGTCTGTTGAGGCTGCTCTGCCCTATAGGGCTGAGGTTGTGGCTGGCTCAATGGACTACGTGGACTTTCTGCAGAACAGACGTGACAGCTACTTCTGGATCAGGGGATTGTACTTCTGCAAAACGCCCATGCAAATAGATTTGAAACTCTCAACAGTTGACGCGCCGAATGCTGGCTCCGTCCTGTTTGATGTGATAAGGGCTGTTAAAATAGCCTTAGACAGGAAAATGAGGGGGGCAATACTGCCAATTTGTGCTTACGCCTTTAAACACCCGCCGCAGCTGATGCCGCTTGAAACCGCGGAGAAAATGTTCGCCGATTTTATCATGAAAAAAGCGTAGGTTAAGCGTTATTTTGCCGAAAATTTTTGCAGTTCACGTATTGTTTTTTCCTTTACCCCGCTCTGCTTCATCTTCTCTTTCAACAAAGCTATCGTTTTTACGGGTGTAGGGTCTATTCCGCGTAATACAGCCAAATATACGCTTGTGAAATCGCCAATGAGGATAGCGGATAACATTCTGGCTAATCTGCTTTTACCCATGCTCCAAACTTCAAAAACCTTCACAGATTCCTCGCACATCAGCTCTTTCGTGGCTTCAATTCTTCGCCGAATTTCGTCTGGTTCAGCTTTGCCTCGAATGAGGATTACTGAAAAGTGTTTTGCCAGGTCCTTTGCTGCCTCCCATCCCACAATCTCGTTGTGGTCAAGTTCTGGGAAGAACTCCCACTTTGATGGAACCTTGCTGTTTTCATTAAACTCTTGCTTGAAACGCTGAGCAACAGCCCGATAAATCCCAAATCCATAAGCAACAGGAACCGTTCCACTAATGTTTGATGCCAACGTCTTGGAAAGGTTGTCGCTGACTGGTTTTTCAGGTGAATTCTCATCGCTAACGCGTTTTAGAATCTTGATGGCTTCGGAAATTTCTACACGAACATCCGAAACTAAACCGATTTTCTCCAAAATCACGGGTAAAGGCGCAAAAAGATATGGAAGGGCTGCGCGGGGAGGCATCCCAGAGGGAACACGCAGATACGGCACATTCAGTTTTTCAGCGAATTCAAGAAGCATTTCCCCCGAGCTTAAGCAAACAGTCATGCATTTCCTCTTAAACGCATCGACGAACACGCTTAGAGATTCTTCGGTTTCTCCGGAGTAGCTCACAACAAATACTAGTGTATTTTTGTTTGCATATGCCGGCAGTGAATATTCTCTGTTAACTTCGATGGGAACCGCAATTCTATCTCTTGCCCAATCTTTTAGGAGTTCTCCACCTATAGCGGAGCCCCCCATGCCAGCCACAATAACGGTTTGCGGCTTGGCATAACTAATTGACACAGTTTTGGCTAGTTTCGCGGCTTCTCCGTAGTGTTCGGGAGCTTTAACGCAAAAGGAGAGCATACCGCTCTTGTCTATTTTTTTAATTTCGTCAAGATTATCCAGAGTTGTTGCCCTTGGCAATTCCCTTTCACCCTTTACACTCAGTTGCAAAATTTATATTATGCTTTTGGCTTTTAAGCAGAAGGTTTTGAAGAGAAAAAGTCGATCGCCTTTTCCACCAAGCCTTTTAACTAAAAACTTGATAATTTATAGAGCCAATATATTGTAATGGGGGATGTGATGTGTCAGGGCGTGCAGTCAAGAAGATAATATATTTCGACGCCCCGGGTTCTCAAAATACCACGACCGTGATTGATGCTGTGAAAGATCGGGTTAAAGAGGGAGCTGTTGAGTTCATCGTTGTTGCCTCCATAAATGGTGAGACCGCCTTAAACGTCGCAAAATCGTTGAAAGGTGCCAAAGCTTCTATAATATGTGTTTCTGGCTGTCCTTTTTGGCAGGTGTTTGGTGAAGAGTACCCAAGGGTAAGGAAGCACCCGTTCATCAGTGCAAAAACACGAAAACAGCTGGAGGGATTAGGTGTTAGAATCGTTGACTATGTTCCATCTCCGAGGGACACGATAGAGTATGGTTTAGCGAGGTACGGATTCATCCCCGCCAGCTGGGTGGTTGTTGAGACATTACTTGCAGTTGGCGGGTACGGCTTCAGCGTAGCAGTTGAGATAGTGTTGATGGCGACTGATTGTGGAGCCATCCCGCCCTTCACCACGGTAATCTCGATTGCAGGAACAGATAGAGGTGCTGACACGGCGATAGTAGCGAAATCCACATATTCACCCTGCATATTCAGCAAAGATGAAAAACAAAGATTTCAAGTTTTAGAGATTCTGGCTGTGCCAAAGCATAAAAAATGGTATGACAAGGTAACATGTGGAGAATGGGATGTGAAAGAATTAGTGGGGAAGGAGATCCAAAACGTCTAAATTAACCTAGCTCAGGCGGAAAATGCGGCTTGAATAAGAAAAAATTGTGTATAGCAATACCTGCTTCCGTCGTTTCTGATACTCCCCACCTACGCGAGAAAACATCTAAGATGGGTTTAATTGGAAGGGCAGCCGCCATTTTCAGAGTTGACGAAATCATAGTTTATCCAGACGATCCAAAGGCGAACCAAACAGCGGACGTGGATTTGACTGCCACTTTGCTTGCTTACATGGAGACTCCGCAATATCTGCGGAAGAGACTCTTCATGATTAAGCCAGAGTTGCGATATGCGGGCGTACTTCCACCGTTGCGAACACCCCATCATCCACTGAACCGCCGAATGAAAAATCTGAAGGTCGGCGAATACCGGGAAGGCGCTACGGTGTCCGTAACGAGGAAAGGAACACTCATAGACATTGGAGTTGAGCAACCAGTGTTAATACCGAACAGACAGTTACCTATGAACAATCGGGTTACCGTGAAAATTACAAAGGTTAAGAAGCGGGTTGAGGTTGAAGTGGCAAATCGGGACGAAATACCAACGTATTGGGGCTACATGGTTACTGTGGAAAAGCGTTCTTTTGGAAAACTTGTGAAAAGCAGAGGTTTCGACTTAACCGTTGCTACTTCTAAGTATGGTGTCCCATTTGAAGATGCTGCTGAAGAAATAGCCGAAAAATGGAGAAAAGCAAAAACCATTCTCATAGCCTTTGGTGCACCAACACGAGGCCTATATGAAATAGCTAGAAGCGAAGGATTTAGCTTAGACGATGTTGTGGATTTTGTTGTCAACACAATTCCGATGCAGGGAACAGAAACCGTCAGAACAGAAGAGGCAATTATCGCTTCTCTGGCGATTTTGAACATGCAACTTGGCTTTTAAGGTTTAAATGTTTGTTTTGCTTATGTCCGTGTATGTATTTCGACATCGCCATGCCGTTAACGCTCTTCATCGTAACTACGTTGGCTATGTTTTTGCATAAGAGAGCTGAGGGAAAGTTGAAAGATGTTTTGGAAGAGAGGGAGTTTCGTGTTCGAGATGCCATACTGCTTATTGCAGCATTAAGCGTAACGGTATCGCTTGTGGTGTTCATTCCGCAGGTGGCTGTCATGACGATGTTTCTCTTTTCCTATTCCATGCTACTCTTCATATTCACGTATATTTTTTCGGATTTTCAAAAAGCCGGAGCTAAACTTTTCTCCATGACATTTCTCATGGTTAGTTTTCTAGCAGCTGCGATTAGCCTATTCGGTTTTGGTGCAAACAGCACGGTTGCCTACGGAGCCTCAGCCCTCTTCTGTCTGTTCGGCTTCACGTTTGTAGCATTGTTATACGAAGAGGGTAGGGCGAGTACGGAAGGACGATGGTATTTGGCAGTATTGCCGCCCGCGCTCTTCATGTGCCTATACCTATTTTTTAGCGGAACCCCTATATGGTTTCCTTATCTGCTAAATTTGTATGGAATACTCTTCGCAGTTTTAATCATTCTTTATCTAGGAAGCCTATTCACGTGGAAAACGTCGCTCATTTTTGTTGGACTCCTCACAGTTATGGACGTAATCCTTGTTCTGTTTACCGGCTTCATGGTGTCCGCAGCAAGGCATGTTTCAGGTCTAATGCTTCCAGTGCTGGTTTCGGTGCCAATCGTTCCAACCATCACTGTAGGAAGGCGCTTGCTATACATGTCATTGGGTTTGGGTGACTTTTTCTTTGCTGGGCTGATTGGCATACAAACTATGAAAAAATTTGGTAAAGAGCTTGCGATTCTATCGGTGATTACAATGTGCGTATCATTCTTCATTTTTGAAACGTTCATGCTTAACTACGAATTAATAGCTTTTCCGGGCACATTAATGATTATCTGTGGATGGCTACCGTTGGTAATTTGGAAAAGACTAAAACGTTAAAGACTCCCAAGGGAAAAAAGTTTCTCTAGCCGAATAGTGCTCCCAAGCCCTCGAGCGCTGCTTCTTCTTTTGCCTTCTCTTCCTCTTCCTTCTTTTTCTTCTCCTCTTCCTTCGGCTTGGCTTCTGCTGCTGGCGCAGATGTCGCTGGTGCCGCTGCTGTTGGCACAGCCATCATTGTCGGAGCGGACTTAATTGCCTCTTCAATGTTGACCTCGGCTAAAGAAGCCACCAACGCTTTAACTCTTACTGCGTCAACGTTTATTCCCGCGGCTGTCAAAACCTGCGTTAGGTTTTCTTCGTTTATCTCTTTTCCAGCCTTGTGTAGGAGCATCGCAGCGTAAATGTATTCCATACCCATTCACCTCTTCATTCAGTTATTTTAACTTTTTTCAGACTTTCCAGCAAGAACAGCCTTCTCTTCTAAGGTGGGTAATCTAATACTTAAACTTAATATCTCCATATGTGCCTTTCTAATCAAGTCTGCTATCGTTTCTTTGGTGGGTACTGCCGCATTTAATGCAAGTGTGCAGGCTTCCCTGTGGGCTACTTGCACAAGCATTTCCATGTTTTCCGAAGTCGGGTAAGCTATGTCCAGCGACAGGGCAAAGGCACCCGCGTGAGCCCTCTCAACGCCATGTCTGGTTTGGTTTATGTCTATCCGGAGCTGTTCTTGGGTTATTATTAAGCCCTCGTCGTAAACAACTTTCATTACAAGCCCGGCTTCGACGGGTTTTATTCCAAGCTTTGACAGCACGCTTGCAAGCCTTTCGTTGATTGCGTCTCCTTTCCTAGCAACCAGCGTGTCCTTAGTTATCCAGACGCTCCCAGCCTCGATTCTTGTGGGCAAACCAACAGCGTTCAACTGGCCGATTATTGGACCGGGGGGCTGTCCAGTGTTTCCAGCTGGAACTATGACGTCAAAAGCTGCTATGTCACCGGCCTTTGCTGTTGTTCTGACTTTCCCCCTTTCCAGAATCAACGCCAATCTAAAGGGATTCAAATCCGTGAATAGGTAGACGTTTGACCCTGTTAAGTGCTCATCAAGCTTTCTCAGTTCCGATTTTTCTTTACAGTTTTCAATCGCTATTTTCATCAGCGTGTTTTTTATAACCCTCATATACGCCTTGTCTGCTAGGTTTCTCTTGAACGCTTGAAGTTGAGGCGCTCTAACCTTCTGTAAGCCTGCGATTCCGATAGCCTTGTATCGCTTTATCAGCTGTGTTATCTCTTCAACTTCGCTGACTTTTTCCTGCAAAACCTGCTGGGATGGCATCTGTTTTCCTCTCTTATGGTCTGATCTTTACAGGGGTGCCCATAGACGATTTTATGTAGGCGAACTTGATGTTTTTAGTTCCCTTTTTAAGTTTTCCCTCTATAACCCTTAAAACCGCCTGAACGTTCTCAGCTATCTCATCTTCCTTCATGCTCTCCGTTCCAACACGACACTGCAGAACCGGCTGGTTACGCATTCTTAAAATGACTGTTTTACGATGCTTCGCTATCAAACCTTCTATATCAGCCGTTGGCGGAACTGGAATTGGCATTTTCCCCCTCGGACCCAAAACGGAACCCAAGATTTTACCAACCATGGGCATTAAAGGAGCCTCAGCAATAAAGAAGTCATAATCATTAGCGATTTTCCGCAGTTCCCGCTTTTTACCAGCCAACCCTTCAAGGTCAGCCCTTTCAATGACGAGGTCCGCGTTTGCCCTTCTTGCTTTTAGAGCCAATTCTCCAGAGGCAATAACGCATATTTTGTTTTGCTTTTCCGAGGAGTACGGCAGCTCTATGACTTCTTGAATTTTGCCCTCGGAGGATTTCATGTCGATGTCTTTCAGGCTTAGGACAAGCTCTATTGATTGGGTGAAGTTTCTTTTTTCGGATTTTTCCTTCACTTCTTTAACTGCAGCTGATATTGTTTTCTGGTCTAGGGGCATTTTAAGACCTCGTGCCAATGACGGAATAGAAAGCAGTTATAAAAGTATTCTCATCCTTCACTCTTACTAAACACTTCGTTATGCTCGCCTTTGTCGATTTCTGTTTGCACCTCACGGGGGTCTCTGCCTTCAACAGTAACTCCCATACTAACACAGCTTCCCAAAACCTCCTTCACGGCTGCTTGTAGAGTTCTTGCCAGAAGCTCGTGACGCTTAACCTTTGCTATGCGTATGACTTGTTCCAGGGTAAGGTTTCCAACTTTTTGCGTGCTTGGTGTCCCCGAACCTTTATCTATTTTTAGTTCACTGACAATCAAAGCAGGCGTTGTGGGCGTTCCGACGCTGACCTCAAACTCCTTGGTTTCAGGGTTGACTGCGACTTTCACTGGAACCTTCATTCCAGCATAGTCTTTCGTAAGCTCGTTTATCTTGTTCACGATTGCTAGAACGTTCACGCCTAAAGGACCGAGAGCTGGACCTAATGGTGGTCCAGCCGTTGCTTGCCCCCCGCTCACAAGCAGTTCTACAACTTTTTTCTCAGCCATTTACGTTTCCCCGCCCTCGGTTTTTGCTTTTCCCACCAGCTTTACGTAATCGGAGTGAACAGTTATTGGTAAAGTGAAAGTTGCTTCTAACAACTCGAGGGTGACCTCACCCTTGGCTTTGTCGATACGAGTTATTTTTGCACGCATCCCCTTAAACGGCCCACCTGTCACTTCCACTATGTCGTTTTCGCTTAACTCTTCAATTACTGGTTTCCTGACGATGTATCTTTCAATTTCAGAAAAACTTACAACGCCCGGAACCCTTGACCGCACATGCCTTATGCCCGTTATGGCTTCTTCTACGAGATGTGGTCCTTCGGCTTCCACGAAGATGTATCCCCTTAGAGTTTCAGGCACAAGAACAGCCTTTACTGGAATACCATTCATTTCGATTCTGGCGGCGACAAGTTTAGCTACGTTTCTCTCTTGCCCCGTGGTTGTTTTTACAGCAAAAATCTTTGTTGGACGTTCTTCCACGTTTTTCTCCATAAAGCTTCTTCCTTCTAAGCTCCAGGCTGCAGAGCTGAAGACAACACCTTAATGACAAACCCGATTAGGCCGACCGCGCCTATGCCCAGGAAGCATATCTTTATTGATAGCCAGAGCTCGCTTCTTCCTGGTTTTATCGCGAGTTTTAGGGTTCTTGCGCACCGGGATAGGAAGGATCTTAAGCCCATGGTTCATCGCAGACTCAACATTTTGATCTGATATAAACGTTACTATAGTCGACGATTCTGATAGATAAGTCAAACCATTTCTATTAATCTTTCTCCTTCAAATGAGGAATGCTGCTCAGAACCACTTTAAATGTCAAGCTTTCCGGGATGGAAGATCTATCCCCTTGAGCATTCCAACTATTCTTGATTTGTGTTCGCCTTTTATTCCCTTCCAATCTAAGACTGCACACTCAACCTTCTCCAACGTTTTGTCCACACATTGCTTAAGAACTTCGACACTCACGCATGGAATGGCATGTTTAGGAATCATATGACCAAAGGCTATTTCACTCTCCAACGCCATCCTAGTGAACTTTGCGTTATAGTGGGGCCCACCTATACCAAGCACAGCAGTAGCCTTAGACTCACCGAACATCGAAACGGCTTTCATTGCTGCGTGGGCAACAGCCTCAGCTGCCTTCAAATCACTCCATTGTTTAGGCGAGCTGCCCAGCTCAGCAAACATTGTAGGCACATCTAACGAAGGACCGTGGTGGGTGCATTCATAACAGACATCGTAGCTGATCCGCATTTCTTCTTTGAACTGCATCATAGCCCTCAGAGCGTCTCTCATGGCGTTTGCTGGCGAGACAGAAACCTTCCCCGGAATCCCGCCGAACTCTGCCTCGCCTAAATTACCTGGAGTGTGCACCGAAAGCGTTGGCGTGCCGCTTTCACTGCTGTGTCTCGAAATGAAGACTACAAGTTCTGGATTGATGAAGAAATCCGTTAGGTTTTGGACACGGACAGACTCTTGGTTTAAAGTCACGAGTTTAACTTTTCTACCACCAACATCAGCTTCGTAAACTGGGCTTTCCTGAAAATTGTCGGCAGTTTTTCCGAAAGGGTAATGGTTGAGAATCTGATTTGCAATATTTAGGCTTGCTATGTCCTTGTTTGAGGCAACTAGTAAGATCATGCCTTATGCCTCCCTCTCGACTTTCCAACAAATATAAACTATCGCCGTCGATTATGAAGTTACCGTTAGTCTCAAATCGGAAAAGTCAAACTGTGTGGTTTGCGACAACCGCAAAATAAACCGCCAGAAAAGCTCATCCTAACTCTAATGCATCCTCGGAAAAGTTTATAATTTAAAGTGCTACGTTTGGTCTGAAAAGGTGGAAGAATGCACTTAGTCAGTTTTAAGGGTTTGACCGGGCAGCAGCTTATGGAGATGATTGATAAGGCTATCGAGGTTAAGCACCATCCAGAAAAATATCGAACAGCCTTGAATGGCAAATCCCTAGCTATGATTTTCCAGAAAACTTCTACGAGGACTAGGGTTTCCTTTGAGGTTGCCATGACTCAGCTGGGCGGCCACGCCCTTTACATAGATTGGAGAACAACCAACTTCACCTTAGCAGATGTTTATGACGAAACGCAGTATATATCCCGCAACGTTGACTGCATAATGGCTAGATTGATAAAAAACGCTGACCTGCAGGCTATGGCCAAGGCTTCGCGCGTCCCAGTAATCAACGGATGCGAAGAGAAGTACCATCCAACCCAAGCAATAGCAGATCTGATAACCATGAAGGAAAAGAAGGGCACACTGAAAGGCCTAAAGCTGGTTTACATAGGCATCCACAACAACGTTTGCAATTCGCTCGTTGAAGGGTGCACAAAAACCGGGGTTAAAACAACCACCGTAACGCCAATCTTCAACGAGCCGTCAAGGGATGAAGAGCTTTTGGAGAACGCCAAGAAAACAGGGCTTTGGGAAACCACACTAGACCTTAAGGAAGCAGTCAAAGACGCGGATTTTGTTTATACAGACACATGGGTTGACATGGAGTTCTTCCTAGACCCGAAATACGCCGATGAAAAGGAGAGACGCGTTAAACTCATGATGCCATACCAGATAAACATGGAACTGCTGAAGAAAAGCAACGCCTACGTAATGCATGACATGCCCATCCATCGAGGATACGAAATAAGCGCAGATGTTATCGAAAGTCCGAAATCAGTGATATACGAGCAAAGCGAGAACAGACTGTACTCAGCAAAAGCGATACTGCTAAAACTATTGGAAAGATACTAAACAGAACATAGGTCACCGCAACTCCTCGATTAAAAGGAAGCTAAAATGTCAAACAAAAACAAATGGAACTTGGTTGCTCCTTGCGGGCTCTACTGTGGGGAATGCACGGCTTTTCTCGGCGCTGAATGCGGAGGCTGCCGATCTAATAAGGGCTTGAGCAAAGAGTACAGAAAGTACTGCAAAATCTATCAGTGTTCAAGCAGCAGAAAACTGAAAATCTGTTTGGAGTGCGAAGAATTCCCATGCAAAATTTTTGATTTCTTCAAGGCTGAAAAATTAGAGCAGAGTTCCTGGTTTCTGGATGTCTGGAGCAACATGAAGCAAGTTGATGAGATGGGCCTAAAAGGTTTCTTGAGAAAGAAGAAAAACTGGTTGGCGAAAAGGAAAGAGTGCGCTGAAAAAAGAGGAATTAGATACTGTGACGAGTGTGAACGATGGCCGTGCGAACTGCTGAAAAGGCCAGTCCTTGTTCCGGTTGACCTAAAGGGATTTAAGGATTTTATGAAGAAAACAAGGCAGCCCCCGCAAGTCTAACAGCATCTTATCTGAACATGTCTTAGGTATCTTGTTAAGACGACTCCAGTAGCCAGGTTTCATTCAGTTTGGAAGAGCATACGATTGAGAGTAAAGAAAGAAAAATGGGAAAGGTATGAGACACTAGCTTTAGGTTGGTGGGGCAGCGGCTTCCACGGGTTGTTTCCTCGAGGCAACAAACATCACGATTGCTGCAACCAATGCAATCCAGAAGCCAAAGGTTAGATAAGTTGAAAAACTCGCTTCACCGATAGTTCCGCTCGAGAATAGGCCAAAGGGTGTTCCCGAGAGCTTCATCTGTAAACCTACTGCAAAGATTATTATTGCAATTAATGCGAGGGCTCCTCCGCCTATAAGCAGTTTCTTGCCATATTCTGTTACGCTGCCCACTATCCCTAGTACGCCGCCTAATACGCCTAAGGCAAGAGCCGCCCAGCAATACCACTCCAACACGACACCTGTTGCGCCCATCCCGCTTGTTTGATACAGATATAGATCTGCTGAGACAGTTATTCCCGCTGCACTAGCTGACATCGTCCACCATGGCAAGGCTACGCTTACAAACGCTAGTATTCCTCCGATAATGCCGATGTAGTTTGGTTTCAAGTGACTCATTCTCCCTACTCATTCTATTTTGAGTGACCTATAATTTTTCTAGGCAGTAGCTTATAATACTTTTTATTAAATCAGGGGCGCAGGATATATTTGGCTTTCAAGTTGGTGGTTGAGGTGGCGGAGGAGGAACCGCTTCCACCGGACGTTTCCTTGAGGCAACAAGCATTATGACGGCTCCTACCAATGCTAGCCAGAAGCCAAACGATAGGTAAGAAAGGTAGTTGATGAGTGTTTCATACATGGTGAAGGAACCGCTGGAGAACAAACCCACTCCTGTTATCCCGACAGTAAATAGTTCTGGAAGTTCCATCTGTAACCCCACCGCAAATACAATGACTGAAAGTAATGCAAGTACTCCGCCGCCAACCAGAAGCTTCTTTCCGTATTCCATCACGCCACCCAAGATCCCCAATATGCCTCCGATGACAACGAGCGCAAGAGCAGCCCAACCGTACCAAACGTCCATGTTTATTGTAACGCCTGCCGCCAACACTCGATATGGGTATACCGACACATCCACAGAATATCCAGCGGCTGACAACGTCAACGTCCACCAAGGCAAGGCAAGACTGACGAAAGCAAGTATGCCGCCAATAATTCCGACAAAGTTTAGTTTCAAATAACTCCTTCTCCTTACGCATCATATTTTTCAAAGAATAGATAAGTTTTGTCTAAACGGTGGCTTATAATACTTTTTATTAAATGGATGGTGCAGATATATTTGGTTCACTTCAGGATTAGCTGTACAAATTTTTCCGGATTGAACTCTTCCAAATCGTCGTATCTCTGCCCAGTTCCAATAAAAATGATTGGTTTCTTCGTCACGTATGTAACACTGAGGGCTGAGCCTCCTTTGACGTCAGCATCCACTTTGGTCAGTATGGTTGCGTCTATGCCCACGCTCTTGTGAAACTCTTCTGCTTGCATGACGGCGTCGTTTCCGGTGAGCGAGTCCACGGTTAAAATGGTTAAGTCTGGATTGACTACGCGTTTGATTTTTGCAAGTTCGTTCATTAGGTTTCGGTTTGTCTGCATTCTTCCAGCGGTGTCTATCAAAACGACGTTTGTCCCGTGGGCTTTTGCGTGGTTTATTGTGTCGTAGGCTACAGCCGCCGGGTCTGCACCATACTTATGCTTAATCATGCGTATCCCCAGACGTTTTGCGTGTTCTTCCAGCTGTTCGATGGAGCCCGCCCGGTAGGTGTCGCTGCAGGCAAGAACGACAGAATAACCCTTCTTGTTTAAGAGGCGAGCAACCTTGGCTATGGTTGTAGTCTTTCCGGTGCCGTTTATCCCAACAAAGACTATAACAAACGGTTCGCCCAATTTGCGTTTGTCTTCAACAGCCTCCAACAAATTCATCTTGTCATTTGTCAGCATAATCTCCAAAAGCACTTCCCGCAGGTTTTTCTCAACAATTTGTCTGCGGTCTTCGAGGCGTTTGACTTGAACTCCATCCAAGCGTTTTTCCATCTCAGCGCATGTTCTTTCCGCCACAGGAAAAGCAACATCGTTCTCTACAAGGTTCATTTTGAACTCTGAAAGTACGGGGCGTAGGTTTTCAGCCTTAAGCTCTGTTGTCGTGACCTTGTTTATAAGTCCTTTCAGTCCTGATTTCAGCTTCTCAAACATTTTTTGGAGCTTTCCCCTTTCTAAGCTCGGCTACCAAACTCTCAAATCTTTCTCTTCCTTCGCTGACTTTTTCTGCGACTTGGGCGAGCTGTTGTTGAAGCGACATCCTGGTTTTCTCCAAGTTTTCTAGGCGTTTCTTAATGATTTCCTTTGCCTCCTGCAATGTTTTTTCAACCGAAACTCCCGCGCCCATTCCAACTATCACTTTATCCGGGCTTTCAAGTCTCGCTTTTATGTAGGAGCTGCCGCCTATTGGAACCAGAAGCTCCGAACTCTCCTTTTCTTTCTCTAGCCCTTCCAACGACATACTCGCGTAAGTTAGATCGGTTACGACGGCGTTTACCATGCTGATCCTAGACTGGATGGCTTCGGCGGTCTGCTCGAGAAAGCGCAATTCAACGCTTAGTCTGCGAAGTTCTTCTTCAGTTTTACTCTCCAACCTTTTCTTCTCCCACAACCAGTTTTTTCAGTAGCGGATCTTCTATTTCTTCCGGTGGAACCTCTTCAACACCGACTATTTTTACTTGAAAACGTTTCACACGGTGTTTGCTTCCCAATTCGGCGTAAACTTTTTCCACGGCATGCTCGGGCTTGATGGCCACAACTTCCTTTCTGAAGGATGTTTCCAAGTTTGGCTTCCGAATCTCACCCGTCACTCTGAAGACTTTCGATGCGTTCATTTTCCTTCACCACATCCAATGCGTTCCCAATTATAAACATCTCGGGTCCCGTTGTTAAGGAACCCACAACGGCCGCGTAACGGTTGCCGATCAAACCGGTCCCAACGTAGGGTATCCCACAGTTGATGGTGCCTACATCAACCGGAACCTTCAACATGTTCTCCAAAAGTTTTCGCTCTGAATCCTTCAATAAGGGATGGGCCACAACACCTTTGTTTGTGGCGACGGCTAGCGACCCGACATAGGGTAAGCCGGCAATTTCGCCTGGAACAGCCTCAACGCCCAAAGTTTCAGAAATTTCCATTATTTCCGACGCCTTCAACCTCGGGTCAACAACCGCCCCGAAATCGTTTGCTAAAACTATGTTTCCGTAGGCTGTTTTTCTTGTTTCCATAACAGTTATGTTTCCTTCAAAAACAGATTTTATGGTTTCAAGCTCTTCCTCTCGTATAAGACCGGGAAGCAAAATTCCGTTCGAATTTGCGCAGGCGAGGGCGCCGACGACGATTGAACCGCCGATTGTTATGTGTATCAGCTTAACCTTCAGCCACTCCCCAATTCTCTCAGCTTTTTTAAGCGGAACCAGCTTTGGAATCATGACGACTTTGTCTGTCGCAAGCGAGTATACGCCTATGCTCGCGCTTCCAATAAGGCTGGATAGGTAAATGGCCAAGGATTAGTCTCCTTCAGCCAAATAGACAGTGACGTTGCCCTCCTTATCTTTTGCAGCCCTCACTCGGATTTTCCGCGGAGGCTTCTCTATGCCCCTTCTCCAAATCTTTTCATTCACTTCGTTGCTAATAACAAGTCTTTTGGGCTCCTCTTCACGCTCCTCCTCTTCTCTGCGGGCCTCCAGCTTCATGTGTTTCGTCACGAAACTCTTCATTATCCGCATTGCCCTCGGCGCCCTTTTGTTTGGCGGTGCAATCCACGCTCTGCTTAATGGAATTGTGTAGATTCTCTCTTCGACTATTTCTTCTTCCTCGGGCTTTTCTTCCCGTGGCGGCGGTTTAGCCTCTTCTTCAACGGGCGGAGGCATTTCTTCCTCGGCTTCAACCGCTTCCTCTGCGATTTCCTCTTCTTCCGGGATTTCTTCAATTTCGGCTTCTTCGACGGTTTCAGCCAACTCTTTTTGCTCTTCCTCGGTTTTCTGCTCTTCTTCCTCGTTCTCTTCTTTCATCAGGTGGTTCCTCCTAAGCCTTTATTTTTCTGGTTCTCCAATGTCTTCTTTTGGGGTGCGTTCTGAACTTTCCGGCTGTTTTTGCAATAACCCATGTTGGAACAGCTCTTTTCTGTTTTCCTGCTTTTGCTAGTCTCCGTTTTCTTGCTGTTGGTTTGTTTCGAGCCACGTCTATACCCTCCTTATTTTTGTTTCACGCTTCTGAGCTTGCAGTTGAACGAGTATCTGCTTCAACTGTTCATCCGTTAATGGTATTGGTAGTTTTCCTTGCTGTGCCAGTTGGATTATTTGCAGCTCCAACTGGTCTGTGAATTCCGGTCTAACCATTTTTAGGTTCGCTAGTCTCTGTCTGGCTTCTGGAGTTAGTATTTTCCTCAGCAAGGCTTGTTTCTGCAGTTCTAGTTGCTGCTCCATTTGGGCTTGTCTCTGCTCTTCGGCTAGTTTCTGCTGCAACGCCAAGAGTTTTTTTCTGCGAATCTCCTCCAGCTCGTCCTCTGACATTTCACTCGCCCTTCTGATATTTCTCCAGCTGAGGAAGCTCTTTCACCAATTCCTTCTGGAGCTCTTCAGCCAGTTCTTGCAGAAGTTTTCTGCCTTCCCGTGTCACTCTTCTTCCACGCGGCTTAAGTGTTTCAATTAAGCCAGCGGCTTCCAGCTGTTGTAGGGCCTTTCTTATCGTTGCTTTTCCTGCTTTGACCGCATGTTCTGGCTTGACGCCGAAGTCCTTTCTTCCTCCATAATCGGCCCTTAATCTTTCCAAGCCTATTGGTCCGTAAACATAAGTTTTTCGTAACAGCGAAGCACAGCGGATATACCACCAGTCTGGGTTTTGCGGCTGCTTCTGGACATGGGGACCAGTTTTTACGACGCTAGCCCATGTAGGTGGGGTTACCTCGTCCACGTTCTCTTTCAGATACTTGGCTAGTCTTTCGATGAGCTTGTGCGCTGGGACGTCGTAGGGGGTTGTCAAGACTTCTTATCCTCTTAACTTTTCCTTCAGTAAATCCTAAAGCCTAATATAAAGGCTTTCTGCGGCGTCTATAAAGGATGAAGGTGTGACCTCTGACTTCGACCAAGGAAGCTTCTGCCTTTTCAGCTATTCTTGAAGCGATCTGTTTGGCTTCATCTCCCCCAAGAGCACTTTTTAAGATTTTAACCTTAACCATTTCACTTTTATCCAATTGTTTCTCAATTTCTTTCAACAATTCTTGTGAAACTCCGCTCTTGCCAATCCATATTGTGGGTTTTTCTCCGCTTAGCTCGCGTTTGATTCGGCGTTTCATTCCAGCGGTCAGTTTGCTCAAGTTTTTGGTCTCTCCTTCCTTTTTCTTAACGGTATTCGCATCTGCTTGCCACAGTTTAGACAGGTAATTACCAGGTGGGGTTCCCTCCGCTGTTTTATCCGCACACGACAATTAACACCGGGCAAAATAAAGCCTTTACAATACCTGCAGACCTGCCGCCTATATTCTGTTGGCAGACGAACCTTAGCCGCCATGGCTATTTTCCTGGCCATGTCCACGTAATGTTGTGCCAAAGAAGGGTCTTCGTGAAAAGTTTCCTTTGCTAAACGGAAAAGCGTTTGAACACGCTGCATTGCTATGCGTTTAGTAGCGGTATCCATCCCCTTGGATTACTCCATTCAACAGACTATACTGGGCCTTAACGAAATCAGGAGAGTGCGGGGGGTGGGACTTGAACCCACGGAGGCCTACGCCAGAGGATCTTAAGTCCTCCCCCTTGTCTTAGGCTTCTGGCCGCCTACTTAGACCTGGCTCGGGTACCCCCGCACCGCAAGTATTGTTCGGATGCGTGCAGTTTAAGTTTTTTGCGGAAAATGCGTTAAGGTTTAAAATCTGCTTTTTGCTATCATTTTGTTTGGGGCGGGTAGCCTAGTACGGATAGGGCGCAAGCCTCCTAAGCTTGTGGTCGTGGGTTCAAATCCCACCCCGCCCGCCTACAACAAACCCCGAACCTTAACAGATTTTTGTAAGGGTCATTTTCTGCAGTTGCAGCTACCATGTCTGCTCCTTTGGTCTTTTTCCTGCTTCGATAACTCTGTAGCAGTAATTCAGGATGAATTCGTTGGAAAAGGCTTGCCAGAACCATGTTGTCGCCTTCCAGCCAGTACAGTGACATGGGGACACCACGGCAAGATCGAACTTTTTCAGCTCACTGATCGTCCTTTGAACGTAATTGTCAGAGCGCCAGAGCATGTGGGTGCCACCAATTAGGCCGTATATGCGACCGAAGGAACCCAGTCTCTTAATCTGCATCAGAGTGTTAATGGGCCCTGAGTGCGCGCATCCTGTGAGCACGAAAGGCCCAACGTTTTGTACGTCAGTCCATAATGCCAAATCGTCGAGCACCATGTCCTCAGCCTCTTTTCCATCGATGTCTGTAACGATTTTGACGCCGTCCGGTAGATCTATTACGGTCTCAAACGTTTTTCTCTCTATTTCTCCTGTAGTCCAAAGTCCTGGAACTACCTCAATAGGCTTAGTGGAGAGCACGACTTCTCCCCCAGCCTTCTCAATCTCTACTATCCCCTGCCCCTCAGGAACCCCCACGTTGACACCTCGTTTCCCCTTTCGCTTAACAAACCTTTGAACGAATGTATGAGGATGCCCGAAAACTTTCATGCCACCAGCAGCCTCTACCACTTCAACCGTCGCTGCGGTATGATCACGATGCCCATGGCTCAGCACTATGGCGTCGACGTTTTGGAGTTTCAACTTGAGCAACTTAATGTTGTGCATCAACGCTTCCTTGTCGTCCCCTGTGTCTAAGAGCACTTTTCTGGGCTCGCCTCTGGCGTCAATTAGTTCCAATAGCAAAGATAAACCTGACTGCCCTTGACCTTCACGATAGACCAAGTTATCTCCTAATGTCGTGACCTTCAACTTCTTAACTCGAGTCATAGTCTTCAGTATTGTTTCTTTCAACTAATATGGTTTTTACGCCACACATGCAACGCAATCTTGAAGAAAAAAGGGGACTTGCGGGAGATTTCGCCACTGAGTGCGGAGTGCAAATCCCACTCCGCCCCTCTACAACAAACCTGAAAACTTGATAGAATGCTCGAGAACCAAAGACAAACTCTGCAGGCGCCCTCGGCATGTGAAAGGAATTCTATGCGCGCATGAACAAGATGGGCGCATAACCATCCCAAAAGCCAAACTACAACTCATGCAAGGCAAACTCGAAGGCCTCACAGGCTACATCCCAGAAATTAACCTCGAACCATTATGAAGCCGAATAATGATTCATTTCCGAGCGATTAGTATGGTTATTATTGTATAAGTTTATATAATAGTCTGCCCATATTAGAATCAGTCAAGCCAAAAAAGATGATGAAAAATGACAACAAAGGTAATTCACGAACCGCAGCTCGACACCATATTGATGGTTGAAAAAGCTATCAGAGAAGCCGAATCATACCCAACCAAGAAAACGCTTCTGCAAAGCCTGCCAAAACAAATCCAATACCAAACCTTCAACCGCATACTCGAATACCTCGAAAGCTCCAACAAAATCGCAATCGACGGACGCAAAATAATATGGGTGTTCCCCGACAACCCAAAACTAAAGAAACTACTCGAAACAAGCGTCAAACTTCGGTAAACTCAAGATCTAACTATAACCGAATCTTTCTTCGTATTTCTTGTGATCCAAAATCTCTAAAACAACCACAGCGACCCCTGTTTCATCAGCAACAAGCGTGTAGATCAGGCGCGTCCTGGAATCTAAATTAAACTTGTACAAGTTATTCACCCCATACTTCTGAACATAATACTTGGAAAACTTCCTTCTCTCAATCCTCTCTCCAGCAAACATATTCCCTTTCAACACATCCAACCCAGCATTGATAATCTTCAAAAGATAGCTCCCTTCCTTCAGCGAAGAAATGAAAATGGCAACCTCTCTACTCGCCTTAACACACGAAGGCCTCTTCGATTTCACACTCTCACCGCATTCAACATGCTTTAAGGCAAAATTTTCACGCTATTAACTTATAACATATTGCCTCTTCTCAGCACTTTTCACCAGTTATCAAAAAGTTCCAAAATGTCCTCAAGGTCCACGAAAGCATAGAAAACATACCAAAAACAGAGAAAAAAGGAGGATTTGCGGGAGATATCTCCACTGCGGTAGGGGTTCAAACCTCACCCCGCCCGCTACAACTGAACTAGGAAGCTCGCTTCTTCAACCTTCGCAGATAGGATAAACGTTTTGAAGCAACGTGTGCAAGTAGATTATCGGATGGCTATTCATGCAATTGACATATGACGATATATTCAAACATTCAGACATGTTGAACCCGATATCTACTAGAACTTTGTTGTTGGCAGGCAAGCTTGCCGAATTTGGACCAGAAAAGACTCTTCTAGACTTAGGGAGCGGAAAAGGTTTTCCTTCCTTACTTTGGGCAAGCACATTCGGCATCGAGATCGAAGGTTTTGAATTAAACAGGAAATATGTCAAATATGCCAACTCTTACGCTAGACTGCTCAACCTCACACATCTGGCAAAGTACAAGTGCCGAGATATCAGGCGGTTGAAACCCAGTCACAGGTATGATGCTGTGGCTTCTCTAGGAATTGGCATAACGGAGGTCTATGGTGCCGCCAGAATGGCGTTGGAGAAGTTTAGGCAAATGGTAAGACCAGGCGGCTTTTTGATATTAGCGGAACCAGCATGGTTGGTCAAACCAGTCCCTAAGAAGCTACAGAAGGATTTGGGGACGCCTGAAAAGAATCTCTGCACCGAAGCCGAGATGAAACGCACACTAGAAGACTGCGGCTTTAAGGTGGAAGGATCCTTTGTATCAGCCAAAAAGGACTGGGAATTGTACATAAGACCAATATGTGTTGCCATGCAAAAAATAATGAAAGATCAACCAGAGGTATCAAATGAAAGTCAGGCGATAATAAAAGGCTTCCAAGCCGAATATCGGGCGGCTGGGAATTATTGGGACATGATTCTATGGGTAGCCAAAACCCATTAGTGATAACATTGAAAAGTCGTCACTCACCATTTGCTTGCATATAAACACAACCAAAAAAAGGATATGCTGGAGGACGCGAACATCTAACGTCCAATGTCTCCTTTGACACGTGAGTCATTAAACCTCTTATACTTGATGAGGAAATACCCCTACTGTCGCATGGTCTACACAAACCCTAAATAATAAAGTAGCGGAGCATTAGCTAATATCCTAATCGTATTTGGTGATTTGAGGTGGGTGGCGAAAACTACCGATACGGAGTGTGTGGCGTTTACTGTGGTCAGTGTCCTAATGGAAACGGCAGAGTGAAAGCTATTTCAGGAGAATTGAAAAGACTTGTCGACACCGTTCGCTATGATTGGGTTGGACATGTGGTCAAATCATTCAAGTTTGAAGAGTTCAGAAAAGGCTTGGAATGGTTTGCCAACGCGCAATGTCCAATGTGTTTGAATGGTGGAGGCGCACCTTGCGAGAACAGAAAATGCGCTAAACAGAAGGGGCTTAAGAGCTGCCTTCTATGCGGCGATTACCTTGTCTGCAAGCACACGGAATATCAGCGAGAGTGGTATCCTTTTGTTGTCGATAACTATCAACGCGTCAGAGAAGTAGGCTTCGAAAAACATCTTGAAGAGGAAGAGGAAAGAAGCAAAGCAGGCGTCGACTTAATGGGTCATTTGGAAAGAAGATGCTGCAAAGTCGTCAAGTTAGAAGAACAGTAACTGCAACTCACAGCACATATAAGTTCAATTATGGCTTCATTACAGTGACTGGAAACAACTCCTATGATTCTCATTGTGGCGTCAACCAAAGACATTGCCAGCGTGAACATCGCCCAAAAACTCATCAGCAACTACAATTTTGAGAAGACAGAGACAAGTTTT
>Ga0315310_10000363_pt1 | contig 29170 bp, 25 predicted proteins | sample TDP5_MG_FD_203630 | JGI IMG/M metagenome (GOLD analysis project Ga0315310, IMG submission 203630) | Freshwater sediment microbial communities from Lake Towuti, South Sulawesi, Indonesia - TDP5 | ecosystem: Environmental > Aquatic > Freshwater > Lake > Sediment | place: Indonesia: South Sulawesi...
ATTTTACAATAGAGGCAGATTTCGATGGCAGGAAACAAAATCAGGGTTGCTATTGCAGGTTTGGGCAATTGTGCAACTGCCTTGATCCAAGGTGTGCATTATTATCGAAGTAAGACCGAAGGATTGATTCCAGGACTTATGCATGTGAATTTTGGGGGATATCTACCTAGAGATATAGAATTTGTTGCCGCCTTTGAAGTTGATCGAACGAAAATTGATAAAGATATTAGTGAAGCAATTCTCCAGAAACCAAATTGTGCCAAGAAAATTTGTACCGTGCCAAAAATTGGGGTGAAAGTAATGCCAGGTCCTATCGCGGATGGCGTTGCACCCCATATGGTGGAACCATTTCATTGCTATGATCCAAATGATATAGAACCGGTGGATGTTGCAGAGGTGTTAAAGACAGTTAAAGCTGACATGTTGATAAATTATTTACCAGTAGGGAGTCATGATGGGGTAAGGATTTATGCCCAAGCGGCTTTAGACGCAGGTTGCGGGTTTGTCAACTGCATTCCTGAATTTATTGCGTCAGACCCTGAATGGGGACAGAAATTCATGGATGCCAATCTTCCAGTAGCAGGCGATGATATAAAGTCGCAATTGGGAGCTACGATACTCCATCGAGTTCTCGCAGATTTATTTGTCAAACGCGGGATTGAACTTGAAGAAACGTATCAGTTGAATATTGGGGGAGATACAGATTTTTTGAACATGACTGAAGAGGACCGGCTGAAAACCAAGAGGATCAGTAAGACAGAGGCTGTTACAAGCCAAGTTCCTTATGAAGTCCCTGTCCGAATTGGGCCATCTGATTACGTTGATTTTCTTGGAAATCAGAAAATTTGCTATATATATGCAAAAGGCAGAAAGTTTGGGGATCAGCCAGTTATAATAAATTTGAAATTGGCAGTTGAGGATGCTTTTAATTCAGCAGGAGTAGTCATTGATGCGATAAGAGCAGTAAAAATTGCCTTAGACCGAGGCATTGCTGGACCTTTAATTAGTATTTCCTCATACTGTTTTAAACATCCCCCAAAACAGTTTACTGACGCTGAGGCACATGATTTCGTGGAAGACTTCATCCAAGGAAAACGCGATATATAGTTGCATCTAGAATTTTATCCAAAAAAAAGATTTTTTAAGATATTTAAGCGATTTCAAGGGATTTCAATTCTCTTTATTGCTGGATTTTTCTATTTCACTGTATAATTCACGTTGTATCAGGAATCTTAATATCTCTGCAGTTCCAGCCCCTATCTGAGCAATTTTTACATCACGGAAATAGCGCTCTAAGGGAAATTCTTTCGTATAACCTATGCCCCCAAGCACTTGAAGTGCATCGGTTACGATCTGCACGGCATTATCACTCACAAAACATTTGGCGGCAGCAACTTCTTTGGTAGCATGTAATTTTTTATCCACCATTCTGGCAGCCCGCAGCAGCATTAAGCGCCCCGCCTCAATTTTCATGTACATTTCAGCAATTTTAAAACTAATGCCTTCGAATCTACGGATTTCTTGACCAAATTGTCGTCTCATATTAGCATATTTTGTTGCAACTTCGAAAGCGGACCGGGAAATCCCTAAATACTGGCTTCCCGTGAAGATGCGCTCGGCATCGAGACCGTATGTGAGGACCTTTGCACCTTCATTTTCTTTGCCGATCAAGTTTTCAATAGGTACTTCACAATCATGAAATTTCAGATGGGAATTAACGGATCCTTTCCGTCCTATTAACTCAAAATTCTTTACTACCTCAAAACCTGGAGTATCTGTAGGAAAGACTATAGCACTAATTCCATCCTTCGGAGGGACTTCAGGATTCGTAATGCAATACAATAAGATATATTGTGCGATACTCCCATTGGTAATAAATCGCTTTTCTCCATTTATTATATATACATCACCATTTTTAACCGCACTTGTTCGCATCCCGCCAATTGCATCACTTCCCCCTGTCGGTTCTGTGATTCCGATAGCGCCTAAAGCGGTACCATTCATAATGGGTTTTAAGAATTTTTCATTTTGTTCAGGGGTTCCAAAGTGAATAATAGGGACACCATAAAGATTACAACTGGCACCATAAACAACAGCAGTGGGATAATGGATCGCAGAAAGTTCTTCTCCGAAAATCATACGATATACCGTTCCTTTACCAAACCCGCCAATTTCTTTTGGGAATGCCAATGGTAAATAATCCTTAGCCATTTTATGAATTATTTCTATGACCAATTCAATATTATCCTCGCGATCTATTCTATCAACTATAGGATCTATTTCTTCTCGAGCAAACTTACGAATTCGTGTCCTAAATTGGTTTTCTTCTTCCGTAAACATAAATAGACTGCCTAGAGTCATGCTTTGCCCAAATTCTAAATCTAAATCCTCAAAACTAATATGACCCTCTTTGCTCATTCTATCACATCATTCAAATTTTAGAATAACTAGAAGGATCTTATAATAAAAATTGATAAGGTATTCCTTAACAAGATATCCCAAGGATTTTGAGAATGATTCGAGTTGCCTGTGTTTCGGATATTCATTCACCAAAAAACTTTGAAATATTTGAGAGTGCGCTTAAAAAATTACGTGATACAGAAATTGACCTATTTCTATTTGCAGGAGATATGGTTTCAAAAGGAAAGGTTGATGAGATTCAGAAAATTCTTGCATCATTAGAGGGGTTGGATATTGATTTCCCTATATATGCCTGTTTTGGCAACGAAGAGTATGATTTTTTATACGACCAACTAAGGGAATTATGTGATGATAAGGTAATATATTTACAAGATGAACTTGTGGTCCTCCAAAGGAAAGAATATAAAATAGCCCTAATTGGAACGAAGGGGAGCCTAGCGCAGCCAACTCAATGGCAAACGCAGAATATTCCAAATATCAAGGAACAATATGAAAATAGGGTGAATATTATCGAAAAGCTAGCATCACAAATTGGTAAAGAAATTAATATAAGGATTTTATTGATGCACTATGCCCCAACATATCTCACTTTATTTGGGGAAAATGAGAGAGCATATGCCCAACTTGGATCCCCCGACTATGAAAAAATTATTTTAAATCCTAGCTTCAAATTTGATGTAGTATTTCATGGGCATGCCCATAAGGGAACAAAATTTGTTTTACTTAAAAATAGAGTTCCAATCTATAACGCAGCTATTACCCTTCGAAAAGAAATTTCCCTAGTCAATTTACCCAAACCACCCTCTCGCGGTTCTTTGTTAAGTTATATTAAAGGCAGTTAAGAATCGTTTGATTGAATGGATTGTAATTTTCATTTTTCCTATGATAAATATTCTCTTTGCAATATGTGAATATTATCAAGCGTAATATATTTTGAAGCTAATTTTACCTATTAGACCTTTTATTGAGACGATGAGGCACAGTCCCATGGTAGATAACGAAAAAAGCACTCGATGCATTTTCTGCAACGATGGAAATGCAAGAAATGCAATTTACTACTGTGAGGATTGCAACTCAAGTTTCTGTGATGGCTGTGGCTATTGTGAAAAAAGAACTTTACATTTGTGTGTGCAATGTAAAAGTTCAAATATTGAATGTAGGCAAAATAACTCTGTAAATGGAGAATTATTTGTTTGCAAAGATTGTGGCTCTCTAAATATTGAAAGTAACCTGGAAATTCATCGAAGCTGTCCTAGTTGTCGTTCTTCAAGAATTATTCCAATAGTTAAGAAAAGATTATTGCTAACAAGACAATTAAGGGACGTCTTAAATGGATTCAAATTTGGATATCAAGAATTAAAGGGCTTTTTAAGAGAATTTCGAGTTCTGAGACAGAAAACTCTGGGTTTAAGAGCAGTGGGGTATCTTCATGATCCTGTAATTGAGCAAACCCTAATTTCAATTTATGAAACAATAAAATCGGTCTCTAATGAAATTCTAGAACGAGCGACACAAGAAATTGATCTTTTTAGAATTCAAATGGAAAAATTTTATAATAGTGCTAACTGGAGTGCTGTAGATTTTCCGCAAATTGAATTGCTTATAAATCAGATAAAAGAAGATATTGCAGGATACCAAACTTTTGTTAGGAAGATGCTTGCTCAGCCAAATAAGGAACAGGGACTTGTAAAGGCTAAATTGAATGTTATTCGCTATTACAAATCGATTTACGATGAGTATTCAGAATACATAAATTTGGTTCCGGGAGAATTACCGGTCTGTGCATTTCGAGATATTAAATTTTCGAAAAGTACGCTTCAAGGGCTGAAAAACGGGAAGGGAATATTATTTTTAACGGATCAAAGAATGATTTTTATCCGAAAATCGGGAATAATTAGAAAGAGATATCAGAGAATCTTCAATTTTAACTTTACACATATATTAGATGTTTCTATTACTGGTCGACTTTTCAAAAAATTGAATTTCATTTTGGATCAGGGAAACCTCCATTTTTCTACAACTAGGAAAATGATGGAGGCTATTCTTGACTATTTAAATATTTCAGTCAATTTTGGAAAGTACCGTATTAATGACGAAAAAATGTTGAATACGTTAGATCAAATTCAGCTCTCAACCAAGAATTTAGAAAAACAAATAGATAAGAAAATTGTGCAATTAATAGCAGGACATCCTCAAGAAGTATTCGTGGAACTCCCAATCCAACCAAGTTTAGGTTCAAGATCAAATAATGAATTAGAATTTGATTATCAAATTTCTCAGCCAAATCGTATGATCCTCAAATTGCAGATGGACCAATACTCAATTGAGCAAACCATTCAAAATTTGGAGCAAAAATTCAAGATTGGTGGAATTAGCGCAGATATTTATATTAAACAATTTCGTAATTTGCAAAGCGAGTTATTTTTAATTGAGAAGAAAATTCAAGCAGTACAAGATAAAATTGCATGTGGTCCTTAATTTTTTTTCAATAAGATTTTCATGATTTTAGATAAATACTATTATTCGTACTAAAAAAATTAAATTCTTTGAAAAAATCGGTTATTTTGAAAGGCTATAGCTAATACAGTTAATTATACTATAAAATTTAAATTTGAAAAAAAATCTGTTATTCACAAACAATAAATGGTCAAGAACAGTTTGAAAAGATACAGACGAATTATTAAGAGAATATTTGCTTTTACAAAGCGAGAATTTAAATTAAGGACACGTTATAAATTTTCTTTTATTTCAACTACAATATTTTCTCCTATTTTACATATATTACCTTTAATTGTAATATACTGGGGTCTTTTAACTGAGCCGATTGGGATAGTCAATTCAAGTAATTTTTATTCTTGGTTATTTTTAGGGGCGCTTTGTTATCAAATATTTTTTTTAGGAAGCGGATTTTTTCGGGGCAGATTTATGGATGAAAAATATTGGATGACAATATACGGCACATTAATTGCACCAATTAGCAAATATTATCTTTTATTTGGGACAATTATTCAATTAGAAATAGAGGGGTTTATTTCAACTATTATCATGTTAACCATATCTTTCATATTCAACTCTACGGCATTAATTAGTTTTTTTTTGATTTTTCTAATTACAATTCTCACAGTTATTATGGGTGCAGCTTTAGGATTAATAAATGGAACTATTTATCTAGTTAACGAGAATTATGTTGTTTTTCTTGATTATTTAGGATATGCTATTGCCTTTTTTAGCACTTATTCAATCCCTTTTGAGATATTTAGTAAAATTCAAGTCTGCAATTTTCCAATTTTTGAATGGGTAGTTAGGGTTAATCCACTTTTTAATATCATTAATTTAGTGCGATTTATCTGGCTTGGAAAATATAGTCCAGATTTAATTTACTCATTGATTTATATCATTATATTGACTATTTGTTTAGTAATAATTGCAGTTTATCTTTTTTCAAAAATTACACGACGATATGGAGTGCGAGGATATTAATAGGATTTGAAGGGGTTAAAACTTGTCAATGGTAAAAGCTGAGAATTTAACAAAAATTTATAAAAAATCGTTACCCCAATTTTGGTTAAAATCACTAATTCGGCCAAAATTTGAAAATTTTAAGGCAGTTGATTCAATTTCATTTGAAATTAAGAAAGGAGAAACATTTGGCTTACTTGGTCCAAATGGTGCTGGGAAGACAACTACAATTCGAATGCTTTGTGGAATTGAACATCCAACAAATGGAACTATTTATATAGATGGATTAGAATTGGAGAGTCATTTTCGCCAAATTTCTGAAAAGTTTAATGTTTTATTTTCAGATAAATTACTATATAATCGATTAACCGCTTATGATAACTTATTATTTTATGCCAATATGTATTCAATAGGAGATCCAGAGAATAGAGCAAAAGAATTGCTTGAATTTATGGATCTTATTCCATGGAAAGATCAATTTATAGAAAATTTTTCATTAGGTATGCGAATGAAAGTTGCATTAGCTCGCACACTTATAAATGATCCGGAAATCTTATATTTGGATGAACCTACGCTTGGTTTAGATATAAAAAACGCTGAAATTATCAGGAATTTTTTAAAAACCCTTAAACGCACGATTTTATTAACAACCCATTATTTAAATGAAGCAATCACACTTTGTGATAGAATTGGAATCCTTCAACATGGAAAATTAGTATATATCGATACTCCCGATAATTTGAAAAGAATTCATGGGGAAAACCGTGTATTCTTGCTAGATACTAGTGATAATCAAACTGCGAAAAAAGTATTAACTGAAAATCCATATGTTCGTTCTATACTTGATAAAAACATGAAATTGGAGGTGCACTTAACTAAATGCGAAAATTATTTTGATATATTAAATGATATTCAAGATTTGAAATTACTCCAATTTCAGGAAGTAAATACTGGCTTGGAAGAACTCTTTTTTGATGTTGGTGATGAACCCGATAAAAATAATTAATATTATCGATGGTTTTTTTCTAATTTTAAATATTATAAAGAATAAAGAAATTTAATTAGTCTATACCCAAATGCAGGAAAGCGCAATTGATACGCTGATTTGAAAAATTCTTTAAGTCCCATATGATTGGGATAGGATAGCCCAATTCTATATAAATTAGAAATAAGGCGTTTTATTCCTAATCTATAATATTTTAGTAATCTGAAATCCTTTATTTCTTTAAACTCTTGAAGACAATGCAAAAAAGTCATTATTAAGGAAATCCAATAAGGAAAATATTTCCAATATATCAAAATCCTATTAGATAATCCAAATATATAATACCTTTGATCTTTAGGTCTATACAGATGAAATATTCTCCCCTTTCTTAAGGGGAAAATACGATATCCAGCTCTATATAATCTTACCGATAAATCAGCTTCATTTTCATCTACAAAGAATTTCTCATCGAACATACCGACTTCTTGGAAAATTTCTTTTTTTGTTAAAAAGGCACTTCCCAGAAAAAATTCGCCATAATTTACAGAATCTAAAATACCAGGATTTCCCCATACAAGCCCAAATCCTTCTCTTAAATTCTTCAAAGCTAATTCTGCCCATCTCTGCTCAGTTAATATAGCATCATGATCCATTACTAAAATAAAGGAAGATTGGGCTAAATTCACTCCGATATTAATTCCTTTGCAATATCCAACGTTTATCTTACTTTTGAATATTCTAAAATTGGGATACTTTCTTTTATAGTCCAATAGAAGTTCAATTGATCCATCTGTAGAACCATTATCAACTATAATAAATTCACTCGGTTTTTCTTTTTGCCTTAAAACTGATTTAATTGCCTTATCCAAATGTCTTTTTTTGTTATATGAAGTAATTACAACAGAATATTGCATTTCGTTTCTAGCCTTTTTTGGGAGTTTTTTAATCAGAACAATTATAACATAAAATTCCTCAAAAATTTAATGAATATTCATTCCTCTAAAAGGAATATTTTTGCTTGATACTCCAATATTTTAATGAGAAAAATAATTAGAAAAAAATCGGAATAGGTTTTTTTTATGCCCAAATTAACAGCAATGATGAATATATTAAAACTGCTCGCCCGACGATTTGTGCCAAAAAATCAAATTAAAGCCTCAATTTTGAACTATTTCCATAAATATTTTTATTATTCGAGGGCTTGGGCTAATACCTATTGGCTGGGGATAAAAATTCTCAAATCTCCCTTAGACCTTTGGGTTTATCAGGAAATTTTATTTGAGCTCCAACCTGATATAATTATCGAATGCGGGTCTGCCTCAGGGGGAAGTGCTTTATTCTATGCTTCTATTTGTGATATAATTAATCGTGGAAGAATTATATCCATTGATATTGAAGAACGAGAAAGACCAATACACGAAAGAATAAAATATTTGATTGGATCATCCATATCAGCAGAAATTATTGCAAAAATTAAAAAAGAAATAAAAGCAGCTGATAAAGTTCTGGTTTCTTTAGATTCTGATCACCATAAGGACCATGTTCTTTCGGAATTAAAATTGTATAGTCAAATAGTGACTAAAGATAGTTATTTAATAGTTGAGGATACTAATATTAACGGACATCCTGTAGTTCCAAAATATGGTCCAGGGCCTATGGAAGCCCTTGAAGAATTTTTAAAAGAAAATAATGATTTTATCATAGATCGTACGAGAGAAAAATATTATCTCACTTTTCATCCGAACGGATTTTTACTCAAAATAAAATAAAAGCGCAATCTAGTGACTTAATTTTCAAGTATCTTCCAGCTTTGCTCACTTAGACTGAAATCTATAAAGTATCCTTACCAAATAATATCCTATAGAAGGAAAATGCATTTGATAAGAGCATTTGAAAAACTCTGCCATACTCATTCGGTCTTTGTAAGATAATCCAACCCAATATAGATTCGAGAAAAACCGTTTGATACCTTTTAGCCAAAATTTTAAAAAACTATAGTTTTTCATTTCCCGAATTTCCTGAATAGCGTGAAATATTGTCATTAAAAAGGAAATCCAATAAGGATAATATTTCCAATATAGTAATAGCCTATTTGAAGAAGCAAATTCATAAAATTTCGGACCTTTTGGATTAATTGGATGAATAACTTTATTTTTTCTGAGCGGTAAAACACGGTAGCCGTATCTATTTAATCGTATTGACAAATCGGTATCATTTGAATAAATAAATAATCTTTCATCAAACATTCCAACTTTTTGAAAAACATCTTTCCGCGTTAAAAAGGCGTATCCAATAAAAAATTCTCTAAAATTAGCAACATTTAAAACTCCTGATGCATTACCCCAAACAAGTCCAACATTGTCTCTGAAATTTCTAAAAGATAACTCTATCCAATTATCATTTTCTAAAATAGCGTCGTCATCTATATTCAAGATATATTCAGTATTTGCTTTTTTAACGCCTAAATTTATTAATCCACAAACACCCAAATTGTATTTTGAATAAAATATCCTTATTATTGGATATTTTTTCTTATATTTGAATAAAAAGTTCATATTTTCAATATCTGAATTTTTATCCAACATAATCAGAAATTCTTTCGGTTTTATTGTCTGTTTAAATATAGAATCAATTGCTTCCCCAATAATTGCCTTGCGATTTAATGTAGATATTACAACTGCATATTCCATATTAAATTCCTAATGATTTAATCAAATTCAAGTTAGCTAATTTGATAAAAAAAGTAATTTATTATTGGACTACCTCGATTTCTCAAAATCAGGTATTACTTTAATAATTTTTCATTTTAGTCTATATAAGTTTTAATCTCCCTGAATTTATTATTGATCTGACCCAAATTCCCTATACCATTCTATATATCGTTTTAAGCCTTCTTTAAAAGGCACTTTTGGTTTCCATCCGAGCTCTTTTTTAGCTTTTTCAATTGAAATACTAACTCCCCTATAGTCTCCAGGGCGAGATTCTTTATATTCTATTTCAACATTCTCAATTAATTCTTGAATCCTTTCTGCGATCATTTTCACGGTTATTTTTTCTGTTCCTGATAGATTATAGATTTGATTTTTTGCTTTTTCACTTAAAGCTGCAATATTGCCTGCGGCTAAATCTGTTACGTATAGAAATTGGCGAAATTGATCTCCCTCTCCAAAAATCGTTAGAGGTAATCCCTTCAAAGCATTCCCAACAAAAATTGGAAATACTGTACCTCTTCTGGCTCTTGGCCCATAAGGTATACCATAGCGTAAAATTGTATAAGGTATTTTATATAATTCCCAATAGGCGATACAAAAATATTCAGAAGCAATTTTAGTCGCTGAATATAAATGCTCTGTTGGTTTCAAGGGCATATCTTCCGTAATTGTTTTGTCTGTAGGTAAAGCGCTATAAACCCATTCCGTACTTGCGAAAATTACGCGATTAACATTAGCTCTTCTCGCCGCTTCTAATATTTTTACAGTACTCGTAGCATTGATGTCCACAGCTTCAATTGGTGCCTGATAGACATTATTTACATTAGATACTGCAGCCAGGTGAAAAATAATCTCTATATCCTTGAAAGTTTCGACTAATCCTTCGAGATCTGCTATATTGCAATTAATATGGGTTACATCGTCTCGATTTGGCGGGATCAAATCTAAATTGGTTACATCATGACCCTTTTCAAGCAGTTGATCAATTAAATGTGAGCCAATAAATCCGGAACCCCCTGTTATAAGGACTCTCATTCAATCACCTTCTTAATTGAATCAATTACATATTTGGCATTTTCAATTGTCATATCGGAATAAATTGGCAAACAAATATGTTTCGGTAGAATTTCTTCGGTTACTGGGAACATACCTTCTGAGGTATTATATAATTGTTTATATATTGGTTGTAAATGACAGGGGATATCATACACTTCTCCTGACAAAGAAACCGTAAATTTTTCTTTTAATTCTTTCTTAAGATCGGTTTTATTAATTGAATCATCAATAAATGCAATATATTTATAGAAATTACTGCGACAATTTTTGGGTATTTTAAGTGGTGTTATTCTCTTAATTTTTGCAAGTTGTTGATTGTAAAAATTAGCAATTTTTGTTCTATTCACAATGAACTCTTCTAACCTTTTCAATTGATAAACTCCAATGACAGCATGTATTTCACTCATTCTCCAATTATATCCAAGTTCTCCCATTTCTCCACTTAAAAATCCAGTTTTTCCTTGGTCTCTCATAATATTTGCTAAATTGGTGTATTCTTCCGAATTAGTTGTTATCATACCGCCCTCTGCGGTAGTCATTACTTTAGTTGGATAAAAAGAAAATCCTGATAAAACACCAAAAGTCCCAGCTTTTTCCCCATTGAATTCACTCCCCTGTGCGTGTGCAGCATCTTCAATTAAAAACAAATGTTTATCTTCGCAAATTTCTTGAATTGCTTTAATTGAAGGTGCAATCAATCCCCCAATATGAACTACGATTACCCCCTTGGTGTTAGGAGTAATCCGCTCGTTTAAATCTTCAGGGTCAATGCATAGCGTATCCCGTTCAATATCTGCAAATATTGGTTTCCCATTTGCATAAATTATAGAGTTAGGCGTTGCTACAAAAGTATTCGTAGGAACAATTACTTCATCTTCGGGTTTAATTCGTAAACATCTCAATGAAATTTCTAGCGCTGCTGTACCTGAATTTACAGCAATTGCATATTTAGTCCCGCAATATTCTGCATAATTTGATTCGAATTCTTTCGTAAATTTACCTAAAGTCAGCATCCCACTTTCCATAACACCTTTTATATCTTCTAATATCTTTGGCATATCCTCAGAAGGAAAATAAGGCTTAGCAGGAGGAATTTTCATATCTTTTTGCTCCATATTCTAAATGAATCATTAAAAAAATTTTAATTAAATTAAAATAAACCTCTTTATCCGTAATATTAACTTTTTTTACTAATTAGTTCAGCTTTAAAAATTTTGATGAATGCCTTTAAATGGTATTCTATAGAAGGAATATGAGAAAAAACAATGCAAATTTATAGATTTTCTCCTTTTTATACAAAAAACTTGATTTCAGTTACATTTTTATAGCCCAAATAGAAAACTCAAGGCATTGGAAGCCTGTCAAATTCGAATATATTACTCTTCCAATTTAATACAATCTAAGATCCACTCCATTTAGAATAAACTTTTTAATTCTATTTAAATTCATTTTTTATTATTTATTGAGAGATTTTCTCCTAATTTAAAAAAAAATTTAAATGAATTGCACCAAAAGTACTTTATCTAAATGATAAGCATATGCTAAAGAGAGGCTCGAAGAATCGCTGAAGCATTGAGGTTAATTGATTGAAAAAGAAGCTATTTCTAATACTAATATTCCTATCTATCTTTATTTTATATGGATTGTTAATACATAATGCCTCTTCCATAAGTAATACAGGTAATACAGTGGAGGTGGCTTCTGTAAATAGAACAGTCCATATCACTTATAATAAAATATTCCACATAATAGATCAATATATCTTTTTAAACAAAGGAACTGACCCAATTTCTTCTCTTATTATTGAAGTTCCTTATGAATTCTCATCAAACCTCGTGTTTTTTAGCGTATATGGAGCAAATTCTGAAAAATTATCCTTTGAAAAGCTTCCCTACGATGGGAGCATTTTTAATCGATGGCGTATTTATTTAAATGAACCATTATTAGCGGAAAACACTATTTCGATAAGGAATGAGATGGCTTTTATCGGCTTAACTTCCGATTATCCAGATTCACCATTAGATGGTAAAAAAGGGCATATTTCTTTTCATTTTTTTAAATTCCCATCATCTCCCTATTTAATCCAAAAATGTAATATCACGATCGCTTGTGATCGAGGAATGACTGTTTTCAATGAAGGAAGTTATTTTTCAACATTATTACTAGTATCCAATATGCAGGTTCCCAAAAATAATAATACTTCGTATGATTCTCGATATAATCTTACAGAATCAACCTATAACCCTTCTCTCTCTGCTGTTGAATTCAATTATGTTAAGAGAGAGATACGTGTGGATCTTTGGGGATATCTCTACATTTACGAAGAGCACCAAATAAAACATTTTGGTCCTAATGGAAACTTTCGACTCACTGCCTTTACAATCAAAGTGCACCCTGGGGCTGAAAATATATATATTTATGATAAATTTGGAAATCTTATTTCTACTACATCCCGACCGGGGGCAAATGCTATAAATGTTACTATAAATTTTGGTGCTACCCGTTATGAATTAGCATATGGCGAAAGTGAAACGTATTGGGTTACTTATCGAATTCCTCTTTCCAATTGTAGTACTACCGTTGGCGAAAAAATCAAGATTAATTTAAATATCCTGTTCGGATCATTCAATGCTATCGTAAAAAAATTTGATATCACCTTAATTTTGCCCAAAGATGCGTCTTTAAATTATCTTTTCCCTTCGGCTTCTTCTTATACTACTGAAGATAACAGTATCGTTATAAAATTTAATGAAACTGATGTAACCCCCTATAATTCAAAATTGATTGAATTGGAATTTGATAAATCAAACTCATATGGTCCGTTTTTGTATCGTCCTCTGCTATTTCTATTAATTATAGTATCCATTTGTTTCTGTTATGTGCTAGTTAAGCGAATTATCCCTTCAAAAGAGCGATTAATTGAAAGAAAAACTATTGTTCCCACGCCAGTATTGCTTGAATTTTGTTCACTCAACGAAGAAAAGGTATCTTTGATTACTGAAATTGAACAATTAGAGGATGATATGAAAAAACGTAAGATTAAGAAACGAGTTTATCGTAATGAACTAAAAAATAAAGAAAAGAAGATTCTTGAATTAAATAAAGATATTGAAGATATTAAAATAACATTAAAAGATGCAGGAGGGCGGTTTGCCCAAATAGTTAATGAACTTGAAATTAGTGAAGCTGAACGACAAAGTACAATGGATGGATTATACAATTTAGAGCAACGTTATCTTCGGAAAAAAATTAGTATCGTTGCTTATCAAAAACTATCTGATGATTTAATTAATCGTCATAAAAAAGCCAGAGAAAAAATTGATAAATTACTCTTTGAACTTCGTGAAATTCTATCTTAAACTTTGTATTTATAGTCAATTAATCTATAAAATCATCAATTTTTATAGATCTTATTATTAATTAAATTTCTCTCTTAAAATAAAACAAAAGAAAAACAAAAAAAAATTAATATTGATAATTAGGACGATAGTAAAAAAATGCCAAAAATCATTATTGACTTTGAAAAATGCTCTGGTTGTGGAACATGTATTGATGCATGTCCAGTGTCAGTTTATGAACTAGATGAAGAAACCAACAAAATAACTATTATTAATTTAGGCGAATGTCTAGATTGCAAAGCATGTGAAATCCAATGTGAAGCTGAAGCCATTCAAATTGTCTCAGATGAATAAACTGAAGTAATTAAAAATCATTTTCAATTTTTAAGATATCGAAAATCTTTTAAAATTTCGTATCAAAACTAACTTAATAAAAAATAGCATAAACAATGAAAGCCCGGTGGTGTAGCGGTCAAGCATATGGGGCTTTGGAGCCAATAGCGAAGAAACCCCGAGACCCTGGTTCGAATCCGGGCCGGGCTATAATATATCTTTTTTATTTAAGATTAAATGGATTGCCTTCTTCTGTAATTTGCTGAGGAATCTTGGATTCCCAATTTCTAAGAAATGATTTTTCTGCTTCTTCCTCACGCAAATCATCAGGAAGCATTTGGGGTATTGTTTCTATAATAGGGTACCAGCGAGAACATTTTTCACAGAAAATGACTCCCTCCTCGATTTCTGAGAATTGAAAATACCAATTCAGTAAATAAATTTCAGCAATTATATCATCAATAAGCTGATTTTGTACCTCTATGGAAATATTTTCAATTTCTTCATCTTTTATTTTAGCCTTTGTATTAAATATGTGCTCTATAACTTCGGTTTTTATCAAGGTTAAGCAAGAGGAAAAATTTTCATCAGAATAATCTTCAATTACATTAAAATTTTCTAATTTAGGCTCAAGTTGATTTAAATAATCTTTAAGGTTTGCTTCTTGGCGTACCATTTCGTCTTTTAAAAGCACTTTTTCATTCTTTGTAATAATTACTGCATCATCTATTCGATCCTTTCCTCTTCTTATTTTTGTTGAGTTCATGAGATAATCAATATTTTTCCCCTGAAATGCTTCTAAAATTTTCGAAAATTTTTTTTCTGGCGTTTCCCATTTTAGAATATATAATTTTAAAGGATAATATTTACATATAGGACACGCCAATACGTCTAATAGTAATGGTTTCATGATTTTTCCTCTTATTTTTCTTCATTTCAAAATGCAATACTAAATTATATTAGAAAACATTGTTAAACTATATTAATTAATAATTTTCGATTATAAATAATTTGCAAAATTGTTAAAATTTAAATGCACCAAACTTTAAAAAAATACTATTTTATAAATTTTAACTAAAAGAAAGGTGTTTAAATTGGAACCCATTTGGATTTGTCTTTCCGCAATATCTCTTTTAATTGTTTCAATAGTATTAATGCATATTATTCTACCTTGGCTCATTAAAAAATTAAAAGAAAAGGGCAAAGTGGGAATAGATGTACATAAATTAGATAAACCTGAAGTTGCGGAAATGGGTGGAATCAGCATTTTAATTATTGCTTGTGCAGTTGCAATACTTCCAATGATCTTTTCTGATATATTTTTTGTTAAAATTCAAATGTTTGTTTTTATAATGGTTGTGGGTTTAGCAGGATTTATTGGAATCATTGATGATATTTATGGGCTCGGGTCTAAAATGAAACCTCTTTTAGTTGCTGGCGCAAGTATTCCTTTACTAATTGCAAATTTGATCTATTTTAATCATATCTTTTATCCTAAGCCTGATTTTCCCCTAGTAGGTCAAGGATTTGATATTGATTATCTTTATTGGATTCTCGTGCCAGTAGGAATTGCCATGGCTGCGAATGCTGTCAATATGATGGATGTTGTAAATGGTTCCATGTCCGGTCCCTGTGTTATTGTATTTGGGGTACTTCTAATATGTTCCCTTTTAAAACAACCGATGAGTGAAGTGGGTGCCTTATTATCTGCTATAATGTTGGGGATAATGATTATTTTCTATAAATATAATCGATTTCCTGCGAAGGTATTTTCAGGCGATGTTGGCAGTTTGACCATTGGGGTTGCTCTGGGAATGATTGCAATAATGGGTGGTTTAGAGATTGTTACAATTGTAGTTGCCATGCCTTTTATTATAAATGCGTTTCAAATTTTAGCAAGTGTTCGCGGTTTTGTTGAAGGACGCAAACATAAAATTCGCCCTTCAATCGTTCAATCTGATGGAACTATTGCTGCAAATACAGATATTAGGGCTCCAATAACCTTAATGAGAATTATTATGGCAAAAGGACCCCAAAAAGAACCCAAAATTGCAAGAAATTTCACTACACTGACTCTTTTTTGTGGAATTTTAGCAATTATTACCATAATTTTAACTGATTATCTATATTTTAGTTTGTGAGGGAGAAAAATGAAAATAATAGCAGAGATCAAAAATAGCTTAAAACTATTATTGGCTGATCTTCATAGGAATTTAGGACTTCTACTGATTATAGGTATCATTTGGATTATCCTCTTGATTGGGATTTTATTCTTAAAAATCTATATCGGTCCGATGGAGGCTATTCCCTCTCTAGCTCATTATTTCAGCAAAGCATTCATTGATTTTGTTACAAGTGTGGTAAAAGTCGGTATTGCTGGTATTTATGTCCTAATCTGGTTATATTTATGGAATCGGATGGTGCGCACATATTTTTGGCGTGACATTCAAAAATTCTACCAGCAGCCTGAGGAAAAAGAAGATGAGGCACCAGAATGAAACGTATCTTAGTAACCGGTTCTGGTGGTGTAGCTGGAATTAATTTTGTACGTGCTATCCGTGCCTCACCCGAAAAATTTTTCATAGCAGGAACTGATTTTAACATTTATTATATAAATTTTCCAGATTTAGATTTAAGATTTCATACTCCTCGGCATAGTGATCCTAATTTTATTAGTGAAGTCAGTCAAATTATGCAAGATCATAATCTAGAATTTCTTCATCCCCAACCTGAAAGTGAAGCTTATGTTATTGCAAGTCATAGAGCTGAAATTCCTGGTAAAATTTATCTTCCCAGCAAAAAGACCTATGAATTAGGTCAAGATAAAGGCAGAACTGCTGAAAAAATGCTTAAATCCGATATACCCATTCCAAAAACATACATACTAGAAAATGAAGAGACCATCATATCTGCTTTTAATGAAATTAATTCATGGCCCCTCTGGATTCGAGCGCGGGTAGGGGCTGGGGGTAAATACAGTCTTCCCTGTAATACTCCTGAAGAAGCAATTATGTGGGCTAAAATCTGGATCTCAAAAGGAAATGCTAAATGGAACGATTTTATGATCCAAGAATATTTGCCAGGCCGAGATCTTGCCTGGGACAGTCTTTGGTATAAAGGAAAATTAATAACATCATATGCTCGGGAACGACTTGAATATATTTTCAAAAATATTTCTCCTAGCGGTATTACTGGGACACCTACTGTCGCAAGAACTATCAATGATCCGAAAGTCAATGAAATTTCTGAAAAAGCTGTTAAAGCAATTGATTCAGCCCCTCATGGATTTTACTGTATAGATCTTAAGGAAAATTCTGATGCTATCCCTTGTATTACGGAAATAAACGTAGGAAAATTCCATACTTCGGGTTCATTATGGTCTTACGCCGCCGTGAAATCATTAAATCTCCCTTGGTATGCCAATTTATCATATCTTTACGTAAATATTGCCTATAACGATTCAATTCCTGAAGAATCAATCCCAAAATTCGATTTATACCCTCCAGACATCTACCTCATAAGACATATTGACGCAGGTGCTATCTTATGGCGTGAAGACGGCTGGAAGGAACGTATCTTATGATAAATACACTTATTTTTGATTTGGATGGTACCTTAATCAATCTCAATTTAAACTCAGAGCAGTTGATTTCAGAAATTCAGGACTTTATTCAAGCAAAAATCGATTCTGGTCCTCTCTTAGAATCAATAATCAGTTATACTAAAGAAAATCCCACTTTAAGGCAGAAAATTTGGAATATTATTGACCGAATAGAGAAAGAAAGTATAATTAATTTGCAAATTTTCCCAGAAACCATTCCTATTCTGAATGAAATAAAAAATCGAAATTATAATTTGGTATTAGTAACACTCCAAGGTCAAAAAGCTACCACCTTAATTCTTAGAAAACTTTCCCTTACCCGTTTCTTTAATCTAATTATTACTAGAGAAAATTCGTATTTACGAAGTCAACAACTGAATTTAGCGCTTGATTCTCTAAAATTAGCCAAAGATCAAGTTTTATTTGTCGGCGATCGCTTAAACGACTTGAAAGAATCTCAAAAAGTGGGCATCAAATGTATTTTAATACGTAGAAAATTCAAACCTTTGAAAGATATAATAGTTATTGCATCTTTATCTGAGCTTTTACAATATCTCTAAAAAATATATTTCAAAGTGAATTTCATGAATTTAAGAGACTATGGATTTACGATAATGTTAAAAACTCTTGGAATCCCTGATTTTTACACTTCTTTTATTCAAAGCCAGGATATAAAATTTGAATTAATTGCCCAATATTTAAAAGGCGATTTAATTGAAGAACTCACGCAAAATCCTCTCTCACCAAAAGTCAATCTACTTTTAAAAGAAATTGAAATGGATTTATATCAGACTCTACCGGATAATGTTCCCTATGTTAGAAAATGGTATTGGCCTAATTGGAAGGAATATGCAATTTGTATATCTCATGATGTTGATAAAATATCTGAATCCAGAAACCATATTTGGAAAATACGCAAAAGATTCTCTAAGATTACACTTATAAAAGCGTTGCTTGGAATTTCAAATCCATATAATGATTTAGAATCATATGTGAACCTGGAAAAAAAATACAATATCAATTCATCTTTCTATTTTTTAACAGATGAATATGATTTCAGAAAAATTTCGAAAGATATTCAAACATTGAAAAAAAATAATAAAGACATTGGATTGCATGGAGGATTTGGGACACATAGCGATTCTGAAAAACTGAAAAATGAGAAAAAAAAGTTAGAAGGGATTATTACACAACCCGTCTATGGAATACGACAACACTTCTTAAAATTTGATTTTCCCACCACTTGGATAACCCAGAATGAAGCCAACTTCTTTTATGACACCACTGTAGGGTTTAATGATAAAATCGGTTTTAAAAGTGGCATTGCTTTCCCCTTTTATCCTCCGGATTATGATCTAAATCTGCTTCCGCTTATAGAACTTCCATTAGTTATTATGGATGCTGCAGTTTGGAGCGGGCTTAAACTCACAGAAGAATCCGCTTTACAGACAATTCAGCAAATTTGCAATATTATTAGACAAGTTAATGGGCTTTTAACACTATTATGGCATAATAATGTTCTGAGTATGCATGGAGGACGAATTTACAAGGATATTTTAAAATTATTTATAAATCATCCGGTGTATATTGCGAGCGGAATAGAATTGGCGCGTTGGTGGCAAGCAAGAGATAAATTTCAAATATTAATTGACCAGGAAAATGATCCAAACAAAATTCAATTCCAAAATACCAACAATATTCAAAATCTTGGAATCTTAATCAAAGCAAAAGGTCTAGATATTAGCTCAACCAGCTCTAATATCCATTTAATTGAAAAAATTGATACAGATTACAAATTTCTTTATTTAGGCGGTCCTTCTGGAGAAATTAAACTTAAAGAAATTTGAATTCACTTTTTATTCCAATTACTCGGAACTTTCTTATAGAATTTTGCAGGAACACCCATCCAAATTGTATAAGGGGGAATATTTTTCGTGACCACCGCGCCAGCTCCTATTATCGCGCCCTCACCTATCGTAATATCTGGCATTATTACAGCATTAGCTCCAATACTCGCTTTTGCCTTTATAATAGGACCTTTCAATTCATATGGTTTTCTATCGACATACTTATCATTTGTTAATTTGCAGTTTGGTCCTAAAAATACTTGATCTTCTACGATTGAGTAAAGAGGAATGAATACACTACTTTGGATTGAGATATGAGAGCCAATTTTCGATTGCCCTTCTATGACTGTATTTGTCCCTACATTCGTAAAATCGCCAATTTCTGTAAATTCTCTAATAAGACAATTATGACCAAATTTGACTTGCGTTCCAATTTTAGTATTGGCATATATGATGCAACCGGATCGTACAACTGATTCTTTACCGATAACGCAGCCGTCTGATGCTAATAAGTCTTCCGGATCCTGCGTTTCCATAAATTTTTTGAGGGGGTCACGTAAAGGATGCCCAATTATAACATTATCACCTATATAGGTCAATTCTGCTATTTTTACAGGCCCATAAATAACTGAATTATGTGCTATACAAACCCTTTCGCCTAATTCAATTTCCCCTATTAAGATCGAATGCGCTCCAATACGGCACCCATCCGCTAAAATCACTCTTTCATCAATTCGAGTCGAGGGATCGATAAGATTTTCTTTCAAAATTAGATAACTCTCCCAACACCTTTGTAATGAAGACCTAGTTTTATCACAGTTTTCGGGTCAAAAATATGCCTGCCATCAACTATTAAGCCGTGGGCCCCCATCTTTTTAACAAATTTTTTTAAATCTAATGTTTTAAAAAGAGTATGGTCGGTTAGAAAAATCAGGCAATCCGAATCAATAAATGCATTTTCCAATGAATTAACTCCTTCAATTCCCAAAATAGCAAATATTTCATCACTAGTAAATACTGGATCAAAACATTTCAAATTTTGCACTTTATTTTTTAAATAATTAACTACTGAAAGTGTAGGCGCATTTCTATATTCTTTCACATCACCACGAAAGGCTAATCCCATAATCGTTATATTAACATTTTGGTAGGTTTTGTCCATATCTTTCAATCCCTCCTCTAAAAGTTCAACCATATGATATGGCATATATTCATTTACTTGCCTCGCAGCTTTAATTAATTTCATATCCAATCCTTCCAAATCCGGAAGATTAAGGAGGAAATATGGATAAACTGGAATACAATGACCACCTACTCCTGCACCTGGAATTAGAATGTTAGAAAAGGGTTGAGTATTAGCAGCCTGAATTAGCTCTATAATATCAATTTTCAATTTTTCTGCGATTAAAGCTAATTCATTTGCTAATGCTATATTTACATCACGGTATATTCCTTCAAAAATTTTCATTGCCTCTGCGGTCTGAATTCTACTAAGTTTAATCACCCCTTTCTGGGCAATCATACCATATAAAATAGCCATTGCCTCTGTGGTCCTTTGATCAATTCCACTCACAATTTTTGGATAATGATAAACTAAATCCGGTATTATTCTGCCCGAATAAACCCTTTCAGGGCTAAAGCCTAACCCAAAATCGCTACCTGCTTTTAATTTGGATTTTTGTTCTAATAAAGGGTTAATATTTTGTTCCACAAAATTTGGAGGAACGGTACTTTCTAGAATAACTAAATCTCCACGACTAAGCCCTCGTCCAATATTTTCAAATGCATTCATCAGAGGCTTTTCAATCAATAATTTATCTTGATCCAAGACCGTAGGAACTATAACAATTATTACATCTGCTCTCCTTGCAGATTCTAATAAATCGGTTGAGGCTATTAAATTTCCATTTGTTATGCAATTGGCAAATTTTTCATCCATTTCTTCTTCATTTTGTATTGGATTTTCTCCATTATTAATTTTATTTACAAGATCCTCATCGATATCAACTGCAACCACTTTTGCACCTAATTCTGCAAAAACAACAGCAATAGGTAAACCAACTTTACCTGCACCATAAATTGCAATAGTGACTTCTCCCCCATTGACCGCATTTTTTATTTGATCTGCATCCAAATTCAAAATTTTCAAAAAAACCACCTATATTTGAGATTTTTCATTATGGGTAGCCAAATATGTTTATACTGATTTCTTTTTAAAATCCTAAAATTTTAATTTTTTAAAAATTAGAAAATTCGAATTTGAATTTGAACTTTATTAAATTAAAAAAGCTAAAATTTGAAGTTTTTTAGTTCTATAAGAAATTAGAAAATCTATTTTAAAATGGAATATTTAGCAGTATGTGACTGATTAATGTAATATATTGTGGTAATTATTACAAAAAATAGTGGAAAGATTTTAGAAAAATGGAAAAATTTTAGAAAAAGTAGGTTTTGTAATGGACTATTCGGCACTTATTGTAACTTATAATCAAAAAAGAGCCTTGAAAAGGGCAATTGATTCAGTTTTAAGGCAAACAATGGTTCCTAATGAATTTATAGTAATTGATAATAACTCAACTGATGGAACAACTGAATTTTTAATAGGATATAAAAAGAAATATCCTTTTTTTAAAATTTTAAAAAGTAAAATAAACTTAGGAACATGCAGAGGAATTAATATCGGAGTCAAGTTAGCAAAGTACTCAATAATTTTTAATATGGATCATGATTCGGAATTAGAACAAGAAAATTGGATTGAAATGGCATTTGTTAAACTGCAAAACAAACGAATTGCATTAGTATGGGGAAGATCAAACAAAGGAAACTTCCCAAAAATTACATATGGGAGTTTTATTGGCTCGGCAATTCTTTTTAAGCGGGATGTATTTTTAAGTGTTGGAGGATTTCCAGAAGATTTTTTTATATATGATAATGAATTAGATCTTACAGTCCGTTATTATATTGTAGGATATTATCCCTATTTTAACAAGGATTTAGATGTTAAACATGGCTTACCTGCTGAAGAACAATCAACTTCAGGAATGAAAGGAAAAACATATATATATTATGATTTAAGTAACCGATTATTCATATATTGGAAGTATTATCCTTTTTATATCGCTACAGTCCTTTCATTATTCCATTTTTTTAGAGTAATGACAAATTATACAAGATATTTCAGAGAATATTTTGAACCTTTTAGAGGTTTGATGAGATTTTTCAATAAATTTTATTTAAATGTTTGTAGAGAAAAGAATACGTTAGGTTTAAAGCAATTTTTAAAAATTTGCTTTCAACAACAGTTTCCCAGTCTAATTTATTATTTTTTAAAGAAAATTTATAATAAAAAATTTCTTTAGAATTTTGGGTAGAGATTATGAGGATATTATTCGTTTATCCAAATATAACAAGGCAAAGAAGTCCTCAAATGGGAATTATGATGATCTCAGCAGTTGCCAAGGGGCTAGGACATGAACTTGATATTTTTGATCTAACTGTAATTCCTGAAGGCGAAGAGATTTCTAGATTTCAATCAAAACTCTCTAGTTTTAAACCAGATATGCTAGCCGTATCTGTACGGAGCAATGAATGGTCTTTTGTAAAAAAATTATTCGAATCTGCAAATACAGAAGCTATAATAAAGGTTTTTGGAGGGCCTCACGCAACAGTTTCTCCAGAAGAAGTAATAGAAATCGCTGATATAGTAGTTTTGGGCGAAGGAGAAGAAACCTTTTCAGAACTTCTCAGAAAAATTGAAAATAAAGAAGATATTATTAATATTGCGGGGTCTTGGGTAAAGCAAAGAGATAAAATCTTTAAAAATCCAATGCGTGAATTAATTTTTGATTTGGATTCACTTCCATTTCCAAATTGGGAGATTATGGATAAAGTTCATTATTACCAGCATTACACAATTGAAAATTTAGTGAAGGCAAAAGTTGTTGGTACATTTGAAGGGAGTAGAGGGTGTCCTTTTGCTTGTTCCTATTGCACAAACGATTATATTCGTTCATTGTATAAAGACATAGCTCGAGTCCCGTGGCGACGAGAAAAATCACCCGAACGGCTTATTGAAGAAATAAAGCGATTTAAAGATGCATATGGACTTGGAGCTGTATATTTTATTGATGAAATCTTATTAACAAAAAAAGAAAGAATAAAAGAATTTCGTGATCTATATCGATCTCAAATAAATGTCCCTTTCTTCTTTATGGAACGACCTGAAAATATGACCGAGGAAAAAGTACGATTAATAGGTGAAGCGGGCGCCCTTAATATAGCAATTGGAATTGAATCAGGAGACGAGGGCCTTCGAAGAAATTTATTGAATAGACGTCATTCCAATGAAACTATAATCTCTGCTTTCCGCATGGCGCATAAGTATCGCATCAAAACGCACGCGTTCACTATGATCGGCTTTCCAGGGGAGAGCAGGAATTCCATTGATAAAACTTATCAAATAGTTAAAAAGGCAAAGCCAGATACAGTTCAAACAACCATCTTTTTCCCATTGAAACATACAAAACTTTATGATTTAATGGTTCAAAACGGTCTGATTAACTCTGATATCGAGATGCCCCAAAATTATTATGAAACCCAGGATAGTGATTTATTGAAGTATCAATTTCTCATATCTTATTACTATTTGCCCCCACTTTTCCTTAAAATATTCTTATCTATTCAAAAACATAATATCTTGGTCCGGATTTTTTTTAATTTTCTTAAAATCGTGAGAAATTATCGATATGGGGGAATATCTTTAGTTATTTTTTCTATACTAAATACCTTTAGAAGAAAATTTAGAATTTAAAATTAAAAATTAGCTAATTCTTAATTTCGATGACTAAATAGATAAGGTTAATTTTACAGGTTTATATTTTATAATTATAGCAGAAACAATGCAGGAAGAAATTAATGGTTAACAAAATTAGAATAGCTTTTATTATGTTTGGGGGTTTATCTGCTGGTGGTACGGAAAAATGGCTTCAAATGATGGCAGTAAATTTACCAAAAGAAAAGTTTGAAGTGGATTATTATTATTGTGATCCTGCCCCTTTATTGGGTTCTAAGGTTAAAATGGCGGATACTAATCCTGACCGTTTAAAGTATATGATGGACCACAAAATAAATTTAATCAAATTTAAAGTCGGATTCAAAGATATTACCAAACGCACACATAATTGGCTTAAAACGAACTTTTGGGAAATTTTCGATTCTACAAAATATGATTTCGTTCAAACAGCAAAGGGTGGTCCCGCTGAATATCCCTATTATCTAATCAATCTTCCTGTAGTTGAATGTTTAACTCTTTTAGATGGTGTTGATAAAAGTCCCAATATTGCGTATAGTATCCTTATATCCGAATGGCAAAGAGCTATGTGGTTTAGAATGGGGGGGAATATTAAAAAGTCTACTGTCATTCCTATTCCTGCTGAACCATCACATACAAATGAGAATATGAGGGAGGAGCTAGATATACCCGACGATGCAATTGTAGCTGGCTTTCATCAGAGGGTTGATAACTATATTTTTAGTCCAATTCCGCTTCAAGCTTTCTCTAAAATCCAAAAAAATGATCGTCATTTTATTATTATGGGAGGGGGAGATAAGTATAAACAGCAGCAACAAAAATTACAAATAAAAAATGTCCATTTCATTGAGCATTCAGGGAATCCTATTAAGATATCTAAATTCTTGAATACTTTAGATATTTTTGCTCATGGACGAGAAGGTGGCGAAACATTTGGAACCGTCTTTGCAGAAGCAATGATGCATGGAAAGGCATGCCTATCTCATTGGTGTGATTTTGGTGCTAATGCTCAGGCGGAAACTATGGGGCCTGCAGGGCTTTTTGCGTTAGATTTAAATGATTATAGAGTTAAGTTAAAAAAACTTTTTGTAAATAGAGAATTTCGAGACAAACTCTCAGCAAAAGCTTTTCCTCATGCCATGAGCTATTATTCTTTAAAAAATTGTGTGGAACGCCTTTCTTATATTTATTATAAATTACTTGGTATTTCAGATAAGTTTTCTCCCTCACAAAGAATGACATATGGATATTCGAATTTAGGGTTCTTGTATGCTGGTAAAATTAAAGATGTTTATAATATTGCATATGGATATTCGAATTTAGGGTTCTTATATGCCGGAAAAATAGGGGGGGCTTATATTCCGGTGAGATTCCAGAATTTTGGAATCCATACTATGAATTATATTTTACCTTATGTTAAAACTTTCATAGATATTACGCCAAATACTGGACTTTTTAGTTATATTGCTGCAAATAAATGTCCTGAGAATTCTGTTATTCATATTTTTGACTCGCATCCTGATACATATAAAATTTTAACTAAAACTATCTATTTGAACAATTGGGAAGATAAAATTAAACTACATAAAATCAGCCTCAGTAATCAAAAAGGCAATTCTGATTTTTATGATTCACAATCCTGTTTAAATTCAATCAATGCTTTCAATAATACCTCTAGATCTCCTAGAAATCCCGTAAAAGTGGATACCCTTGACAATCAAATTAGAGAATTGGAAATCGATAAAGTCGATCTTATTAAATTTGAGTCAGAGAATCTTGAAAAAAATATTTTAGAGGGGGCCAAACAAACAATTGAACAAGATCATCCAATAATTTTTGTCAATAATGGTTATAATTATGAAAAAAAGGAGTATAAAAATGTAAATCATATATTAGCTTTTGAATGGCTAAAACTACATGGTTATACCCTTTGGACTACGTCAAAAAGAAATCGATTAATTAAAATCAATCGCCTCAAAAAACAAAATTATCCTATAATATTCCTGGCTCTTCATAACGAAATGCACCATGAATGGATTTCCGAGATTGTTAAATGGGCTAAATTATACAAGGGTCCAAAAATAGAGCATGAATATAATAAAATAGCTGAAAAAATCCAAAGAAATATTCTTCATCCTAACTTTATTGTTAAAAAGTTACAAAATAAATTTAAATAAACATCTAAAAACTATTCAACTTTCAAATAATTCTTTAATTGTTTAAGAGCACCTGTTCTGTTTATGCTTTACGACGTAAGTCTTAAAAAAAATTTTTTAAGGGTTTTTAAGATAAATAACTCCGATGAAAAAGAAAATGCCCTCATCTCAGCAACCGAGTACATCTCAGAAGTCAAGTGTAACCACAGCGAATGAAAAGGGAATAGACCCAATGATTGAAATATTCAAGATATGGGGATAATATTGAAAGCAGTCTTGATAATTCCTCAGAGGCCATATTTAATTGAGCAGAAAGCTCTGCCAAATTTGGGAATTATGACTGTTTCAGCCATATTTAAACAGTTTAATTATGATGTCGAAGTCCTAGATTTTGCTGACGGTCTCCAATTTATTCAAGCAGACATACATGCCCTGACAACGACCACTCCTGACTTTGAAGTAAGCATTGATATTCTAAAATGGTTAAAAAAGCATGGAGCACAAAAGGTGATAGTTGGCGGACCTCACGCAACTCTTATGCCCGACGAATGTTTAGCTGAAGGCTTTGATGCAGTAAGTGTTGGCGATGGTGAAGTCACTATACCAAAAATTTTAGAGGGTGAAACAATTGCTTACGGGTGGCTTGATGAAATAGATAAAGCACCTCATCCGGACCGTACATGCATTGACTTAAAGAAATACCAATTTAAAATAGATGGACAGCCTGCAACCAGCATGATGACAAGTAGCTCCTGTATTTGGGGTAATTGTTATTTCTGTTCTCGACCAAAATACAAAAAGATTCGTTTTCACTCACCTGAATGGATTGAAGATGAACTTAAGCAAATAATAGAGTCAGGATTCAATGCAGTAATGATTTACGATGATGAGTTCTTTACATATCCGAAACGGGATTTAGAAATAATTAGAATGCTAGGCCAAATGGGTTTCACTTGGCGTGCCTTTGGTCATAGTAAATTTATTCTGCATAATAAGAATCTATTGTATGAAGCATCCAAAAATGGTTTACGAGAAGTTCTTATCGGTGTTGAAAGTGGAAGCGACAGAATATTAAAAATAATTAATAAAGGATCAACAGTCGCAATGAACAAGGAGGCAATCAAATTTCTCCACTCTTTAAACATTAGAGTTAAGGCTGCAATGATTGTAATGCTTCCAGGCGAAAGTGATGTAACATTAAATGAAACTTGGGCTTTTCTGGAAGAAATGGAACAATTCATTTCAGATTATGATTTCTCGATGCTGGTTCCCTATCCTGGCAGCCGAATCTATGAAAACCCTGAGCAATTTGATTTACAATTTGATAAAAATGATATTCACAGACCCTTCAAAGGCGCTTTTAAAACAGAAAAATGGGAACCTGCACGGATCTCAACTTCTAGTCTATCATTTGAAGAAGGATTAATGTGGAGAGACAAATTAGAGGACCGCTTTAAAAATATGAGCGTAAACATTCCATAGAGAATATCGCCTTCATAAAGAAGTTAGATTGGATTTGTTTAGTTCGTGATAGTTAATTACACTTACAAAAACTTTAAATTAACGGATTCTAATTTTAAAATAATGAAAATTTATGATTGCTTCCTCTTTTTTAATGAATTAGATTTACTTGATATCCGATTGCATATACTTAATTCAATAGTTGATTACTTTATTCTTGTTGAAGCGAAGAAAACTCATAGCGGGAAAAATAAAATATTATATTATGAGAAAAATAAAGAATTGTTCAAAGATTTTCAGAATAAAATTATCCATATTGTGATTGATTTTCCTAGATATTCCACGACATTATACAGGTTATCATTGTTAAGAAATTACATTATTAAAAAAATTAAGTATTTTATGAATAAATCGCACAAAATTAGAAAGATAAAAAGTTTTATTGTAAAAAGAATAAAAATTCTTTCAAAAATATCAAAGATAAATGCAATAATTTCTCCTGCTATGAAACGTGATAGTTATCAGAGGAATGCAGTGATGAAGGGATTAGTTAATGTACGAAATGAAGATATTATTCTAATTTCTGATATTGATGAAATTCCTAGACCAGAAAAAATACTAGAAAATTTAGGTGAATTTGAATCATTAGCATTTCAACAGAAATTATATTATTTTTATATTAATTGCTTACAAAACCAATTATGGAGTGGGACGATTTTAACAACAGGGAGACATTTAAGAAATAAAACCCCTCAATCTCTGAGATTAAGAAGAGAAGAAGTTAAGCAGATACCTGATGGGGGATGGCACTTTAGTTATATAGGTGGTATTGAAAGAATTATAACTAAACTTAAATCTTTTGCACATACTGAGTGCAATAAGAAGGAATATACAAACCCAGCATATATTGCTCAAAAAATTAAAAATGGGAAAGATCTTTTTGATAGGAATGAGGAGATTTTTGAGAAAAATTTTGTTCCAATTGACTCTAG
>Ga0315310_10000364_pt1 | contig 29169 bp, 19 predicted proteins | sample TDP5_MG_FD_203630 | JGI IMG/M metagenome (GOLD analysis project Ga0315310, IMG submission 203630) | Freshwater sediment microbial communities from Lake Towuti, South Sulawesi, Indonesia - TDP5 | ecosystem: Environmental > Aquatic > Freshwater > Lake > Sediment | place: Indonesia: South Sulawesi...
GCCCCTAGAAACCAGTAAAGGCGCCTACGTCCCTTCGCCAAATAACACTACCATGAATTCCTACAACTCAGAGATTATTACAGCTTGCGATGAGTCCCAAAAAAGCCAGATTGCACTAACATATTCTAGGTATAGGGTCACCCACAGGAGGCGTCAACACCCTTGTACCTCCAACCGCAGTCTCCAATGCAACTTCTTTGAACTTATCCGTAGCTTCGCCAATGATCTGAGCCTTTTCTCCCTCCCTTGTCTTTCTCATAAACTCAAGCGCCTCCTCAGCCTTCTCAGCCACTACGCCAATGATCACTTTGCCTTCATTGCCAACCTCAAACGGGTCGATACCCAACATCTCACAGGCGGAACGCACATCATCACGAATCGGTATCTTATTCTCGTTGACCGATATGCCCACGCTAGATTTCTGACTCCACTCGTTCAACGCGTTAGACAAGCCACCTCGAGTCGGATCTTTCATAGCAACGATTCCGCCAACTTCACCCAGCAACCGCAATATGACTTTGTTCAACGGCGTCACATCCGACAGAATCTCGCTGCCGAACCCATATCCTTCACGACTCGACAAAACCGCCAAGCCATGATCACCAATGGTGCCAGACAAAATGATTCTATCGCCGGGACGCAGGTTCGAGTCAAGCAGCCAACGGCTACTGAACTGAGATCGACGCTTCTTCACTATGCTCATGTTATGCTCCAACGATTGATTCCGCTTGCCAATACCCGAAGTGTTTATGATGCAGCCGCCCAACGCTCCTTTCTCCACAACCTTAGTGTCACCAGTAATCACATAGACGCCAGCTTCTCGACAAGTTACAGCCATGCTACGTACAATGCGCTCAAAATCAGAGATAGCCAAGCCTTCCTCCAAAACAAAAGCCGAAGTCAGCGCAAAAGGCTCAGCACCCAAAACCGCAATGTCATTAACCGTACCTGCCACAGCCAGGCGACCTATGTCGCCGCCGGGAAAGAACAACGGCCTAACCGCATGCGAATCCGACTTCAAAACAATCCCGTCAATCACAGCGGCATCATCCAAAGCCTCCAACGGAACCTCCGCGCCGCTGCCGCCCAACTCCTTCAAAACATAACGCTTTATCAAATCATTCGTGACAGCGCCCCCAGCACCGTGCGTCATAGTTATCCTCTGTTCCATAAGCATCCATCACTCCTAGAGCAAATATCATGCAAACGTGAAACACTTAAGCCATACGCCTCCAAACACAGCATGATCAACACCAAAAAAACAGCAGCGTAACGCACAATATGTAAGCTTTTTATGATAGTTTACATTTGTAAATATCTTCTGAACCCAACAGACCACAAACAGCCCAGAACAAACAAACCGTGACGCACCATGCCAATAAAAGAACTCAAAATCGACAACCAAGGCGACCTCAATATTCAACGCCATCTACACGCCAAACACTACGAACTCACACTGAACAAAACCCTCTGCGTCGGCTGCGAAATCTGCCAAACCACATGCCCCAGAGAAGCCATCGAAATCAAAAAACAACCAAAACAGCAAGGACAAAGAGCACAACGCCCAGTCTTCAACATCAACCCCCAAAAATGCACCTACTGCGGCATGTGCGAACCAATCTGCCCCTTCGACGCCATACGCATCAAAGTGAACGGCGAACACCTCGTATCCGTCGTCGAAAAAGAATCCTTCCCCAAACTCATACACGAAATAGAAGTGGACGAAACCAAATGCCGCTCAGACTGCGTCGAATGCGAAAAAGCATGCCCCCTATACCTCATCAAAGTCAATCTAATCACTCCAGACGGGAAAGAAATCTCTCATAAAGAGGCCCAAGCGCACATAGACAAGAACAGCCTCAAAGTGCAGGTTGACATCAAAAAAGAGCAGAGCCCATGCTGCCGACTCTGCGAAGTCAAATGTCCCGAAGGCGCAATACACGTCCGCAAAATCTTCCACGGCGTCTTAGACATCGAAGTTGAGAAGTGTCCGCCTGATTGTAAAGACTGCCTTGATGTATGTCCGATTCCTAGCGCATTATTTCTTGACAGCGACGGCAAAGTTCACCCAAACGCAGCGTTCTGCGTGTTCTGCGGAGCCTGCAAAATCGTGTGCCCAGCAGAAGGCGCACTCGTCATGGAACGACGGTCGATTCATCACACACCAGTCAAATCCGGCGCATGGAACAAAGCCATCGAGAAACTTACATCTACTAGAGAATACTCGAAAGAAAGTCAAACGAAGCGAGCAGAAAAGGTGCAGGAATCGATTGAGAGAAAATCTTTATTGAAGGGCGTGGAAAATGTCTGAGGAAACTCCTAGAGTCGGAGTCTTCGTTTGCCACTGCGGTCTCAACATCGCAGGCGTAGTTGACGTCAAAGCACTCGTGGAATACGCCAAAACCCTGCCCTACGTTGAGTTTGCGGGAGACAACCGGTACTCATGTGCTGACCCGGGTCAGGAGCAGATTCGCAAGGCGATCAGAGAGAACAAGCTTAACCGTGTGGTTGTAGCTGCTTGCTCACCGCGCATGCACGAGGTCACCTTCCGCAAGTGCATCAACGACGAGGGTCTGAACCCATACTACTACGAGATGGCTAACATACGAGAGTTTTCATCATGGGCGCACAGTAGCATGCCCAAGGAAGCCACGGAGAAAGCCAAAGACATTGTTAGAATGGCTGTGGCTAAAGCTGTGCTGCTCAAGCCGTTACAGGTAATTGAGGTCCCAGTTACAAACAAGGCGATGGTTGTAGGCGGCGGCATAGCTGGCATGAACGCAGCTCTCGACCTAGCAGACATGGGCTTCAAGGTCTATTTAATCGAGAAAGGCGAGAGCATCGGCGGGCACATGGCTCAATTGGACAAGACTTTTCCAACCCTAGACTGCAGCATCTGCATCGAAGGACCGAAGATGGTCGACGTCAACCGTCACCCTAATATCACAATAATATCTAACGCCGACGTTCTTCGAGTTGACGGGTACGTGGGCAACTTCAAGGTGAAAGTGCGGAAAAACCCACGTTATGTCATAGCCAAGGATTGCACGGGTTGCGGCGAATGCCGTGATGTGTGCCCGATTGAGTATCCTAACGAATGGGACATGAACATGGGTGTGCGCAAAGCCATTTCAGTTCCTTTTGACCAAGCTATACCGCTGCTCTACACAATCAACAAGGACTACTGCATCAACTGCTACAAGTGCGTAGATGCCTGCGGCGCACGCCAAGCGATCAACTTCGATCAGCAACCGGAAGAAATCGAGCTGGACGTGGGCGCAATTGTTCTGTCCACAGGCTTCGACATCTATTTGCCCACTGACGATGCACTGTTCGGCTATGGCAAATACGACAACGTAATCACAGCACTCGAGTTTGAACGCCTGATATTAGCTGCTGGACCAACAGGCGGCAAAGTGCTACGCGCTTCTGATGGAGAAAAACCGCACAACGTCACATTCATCCAATGCGTCGGTTCACGAGACATCAACAAGTACGAGTATTGCTCCGGTTTCTGCTGCATGTACGCCCTGAAGAACGCCATCCTGCTCAAGGAGAAGTACAAGGACGACGTTGAAGTCTACTTGATGTACATCGACATGCGAGCTAACTTCAAGGGTTACGAAGAGTTTTATCGCAGAGCGCGCGATCTGGGCATCAACTTCATTCGCGGGAAAGCTTCGATGGTCCTTGAGGATCCAAAAACAAAGAACCTCATTATACGCGTTGAAGACATGAGCATCGGCGAGCCCATTGAGATCGAAAGCGAAATGGTTGTGTTGTGCACCGCAGCAATTCCGAAGAAAGGCTCCGATGAAGTGGCGAGGATATTCGGCATTTCACGAGGAAGCGACGGCTTCTTCATGGAAAGCCATCCCAAACTCAAGCCTATTGATACGCCAACTGACGGCATATTCTTGGCTGGTGCTTGTCAAGGTCCCAAAGACATCCCGTACAGCGTAGCTCAGGGCAGTGCGTCGGCAAGTCGAGCTGCGACTATACTGTCGAAGCCCAAGTGGAAAATCGAACCCATCATCGCTGTCGTAGACCAGAGCATATGTCAGAATACGAGGGTGAAATGTGGAATCTGTGAAAAAGTCTGCCCATACGGTGCGGCTAAAGCGCCTGAAAAACAGGCAGCGTCTGTCACGCCTGCCATGTGTCACGGCTGCGGTACATGCGTGGCTGAATGTCCAACCGACGCCATCACTCAAATGCATTTCACCGATGCACAGATAATGAACCAGATTCACGCCGCTTTAGAAGAGAAACCTGAGGAAAAGATTTTGGGCTTTCTATGCAACTGGTGCAGCTACGCTGGCGCTGACTTGGCTGGCACAAGTCGCTTCGAGTATCCGCCTACCATGCGACCCGTACGAGTCATGTGTTCAGGCAGGGTTGACCGCGACTTCGTGTTAGAAGCGCTCAGACTCGGCGCTGGCATGGTACTGGTGGCTGCATGTCACCTGCCCTACGACTGTCACTACATTTCAGGCAACGTTTGGATGACAAAACGAATGACAGCGCTTAAGGGCATGCTGGAAAAACTCGGCATGAGTTCAGACCGCTTCAAGATCGACTATGTCTCAGCGGCTGAGGGAACAAAGTTTGCAGCGCTCATCACGGAAATGACAGACCAAATGAATGCGCTTGGAAAAGATAAGATACTTGCAGAAAACGCCAAACTTCGACCAACATTAGAGAAGATGCTTGCGAAAAAGAAGGCGCCTGCACAAGTAGTTGCGGCTCCGGTTTCATCGGCGTCCAAACCATGAAAACCTTCAGAAAACCATCTCTTCATAGGAATAAGGCTCTAACGCTTTTGCTTGTAATTAGCTTGCGCGACTAGGATCGGGAGTCTTTTCCCATCTCGGTCGTAGGCTGCCACATCCTCTTTTCCCGCGTATGGAGAAGCCAGTATGAAGGTTATTTTGCCGAACGGATGATTAAGGTCTCCAACCGAAGGTCTTAGACTGCCGCTGGGATGAGAATGAGCAACGCCTATAATTGAAAAGTCCATTGGCAACAGTTGCGTAGGAAAGCTGGAGAAACCACTTCCATAGGTGGCGAGCGGCGGGATCACCACTTCCGAAACATTGATGACGTCCTTAGTTACCCTGCCGCGGAGAAGAACAATCGTCTCCCTTGGGTGAAGAGTCTTGGCACCTTCCAGTAGCATTTCAAGCAGTTCTCTTTTGATAGTCACGTTTCTATTCATTCAGACTTCCGCGTAAGTTATGTGCAAGCCCTCTTATAATTGGATGCGTACAGGTAAAAGTAAACGCAGTTAATACAGAACCAGTGAACGCAAATTGAAAACGTGGCGACTCCTAAAACTGGGTTTCAACGACGCTTTCACAAACATGGCTATAGACGAAGCTATAGCAACCGCAAGAATCGATGACGCAGTACCCAACACATTACGCTTCTATTGCTGGAACCCCTCAGCGGTTTCAGTTGGACGGTTTCAAGACGTGCGGGATGTAGTTCAAGTTGAAAATTGCCGCCAACATGGCATAGACATTGTCAGGCGAATCAGCGGCGGCGGAACAGTCTACCATGACAGCCAAGGCGAAATCACTTACAGCGTTGTTGTGAAAGAGAAGGATTTTGGAACAACAGATGTAGTTTATGCTTACAATAAGATATGCAATGGCTTGATAGAAGCAGCGAGGAACCTAGGGGTCAAAGCCAACTTCAGTCTAGGTGACCCACGTAACTGCCCAAACCTAGCCGTGGCTGGAAAAAAAATCTCAGGGAGTGCTCAATATCATAAAGGTGGCGTTCTTATGCAACACGGCACGTTTCTTTTGGACGTAGATCTGGAGAAAATGTTTACTTATCTACGAGTGCCGTCGGCAAAAACCGTCAATAGCGTTGTCTGCGTTGCGAAGGAGAAGATAACCTCAGTAAAAAATGAACGCAATCACGCCGTAAGTGTTCAGGAGGCTTGTGAAGCTCTCGTCAATGGATTCCAAAAGGCACTTGGAATGAAGCTCACAGAGGGACTCCTGACAAAGCAAGAGGAGCAGCTCGCATCAAAAATTAAAGAACAAAAATATTTACAAGACGCTTGGAACCTAAAACGTAGGTAATGCATGTAATCGTGTGAAGAATAATGGACAAGAAGACTCTAGCCAAAATAGCGAAGGTGGCTGCATTAATCGTTGTTGCATTTGTGTTTCTCACTGTCATATGGTGGGGTCTGAATCCATTCGTCCCTACTGACGTGAGAATAGTCGAGATTCTTGACAGGAATAGGGATGATTTGCTCAGCATTGACGGTGTTATTGGGGCTGGAATCGCACGCAGCGAGAGCGATAAGTCGATTATTGGAATCGCTGTCTACGTAACGGACGATATGGCTAATGTTCAGGAAATACCAAGTGAACTTGAGGGCTTCAAAGTTTTTGTCAAGAGAATAGGCGAGACAAGCGAGTATGAAAGAGAAAACATGATCATCCACAACTAGCGTCGTCTTAGACGATTTGACAACATTCTACCAAGAGGTCTTACGAACCGGTGATTTCTACCTCGAGGTAGGTTTGAAAGGTCTTTGTTACACGCACATTGACGAAGTTTCCGAGAAGCCTCTGATCCGAGCTCTTTATCACGATTGGTTTGTAGGCAAAATTGCGCCCAATCAAAGTGCCAGGCTGCTTTCCTCTTTCGTCGATGAGAATGCGTCCTTGCCAGTTCGTCCATGTTCTGTTCTTACCCAACGAAATATTGCGGACTAGGTTTGCTATTCTTTTGCTTCTTGCAGTTATCTCCAGGGGTGCAACTCTGGGTTTCATGCCTTCTGCTGCTGTTCTAGGTCTTGGGAAGAACTTTGAAATGTTCACGATATCTGGTTTGATCTTCTCAATCAAAGAGAGGGTTCGCATAAAAGCTTCTTCGCTTTCGCCTGGGAAACCACAGATGACATCTGTTGCTAAGGTTATGCTTGGTATCGCGTCTCTGAGGGTGTGGACAATTAGCTCGAATTCCTCAACCGTGTATAAGCGGTTCATACGCTTCAACACATGATCGTCGCCGCTCTGCACAGGCAAGTGCACAAACTTGAACACGTGGTCGTTCTGAAATGATTGAGCCAGCTCAGGAAGCATGTCCAATGCCAGATTCGGAGTCATCATGCCAACTCGTATGAAGTAGTCTCCCTCAAGAGCGCACACCTCTCTCAACAGATCAGCCAGATCAACGCCTATGTCTCTTCCATAAGAGGCCGTATCCTGTCCAGTCAACCAAATCTCTCGAACCCCAGAATCCAGATCAATCTGAACCCTTTTGACAATATCACGGATGCTGTGGCTTCGTAAGCGACCGCGAGCAAAAACGACGCAGCAATAGCTACACGAACCTAGGCAACCCTGCGCCACTGGGACGATGCTGATCACCGCGTTCAAGGCGTGTCGAGGCAAAAACAAACTCGCCTCTGCAATGCAGATTGGCTTCAAGAGGACTTGAGATTCGTTGTTGATCACTTTCTGTACAGTCTCAACTATGCTTGATCCACAGCTTGGACCCAACACGGCATCAAACTGCACTTCGTCTTTCAATCGTTTAAAATTGATTAGCGGCAAGCAGCCAGTAATCACAAGCCGCTTATCTCTCATCTGTCCGGCTCGCTTCAGAATCTCTATCACGCGGTTTTCCGTAGGCGTCTTGACAGCGCACGTGTTATAGATTAAAACATCTGCCTCTTTAGTCGAGTCGGCTAATTCAAAGTCTGCCTCAGCTAGGCAGCCTGTCATGAACTCACCATCTGCCACGTTAGAAGAACACCCAAAACTCTCCAAGAAGACTCTGTAGCGCCCTCGCTTGCCACTCAAAGGATTCCAAGCCACCAGAAAGCCTGCAAAGGCAACTTAAACCGCAACCTAAACGTTTAATCAAGCAGCAAAAACATAAACGTTCCCTAAAACCTCAGATTTACACAAAGGAGCAACGCTTGCCCCGCTGATGAGGGTAAGGCTTAAAAAGGACAGGCGCCTTCATGTTTGGATCATATTTATATTCAAACATAATCCTATATATGGGCTTTGTCGTGCTCTGTTGCTTTTGCCTTGTGGAGAGTTGCAGGTGGTGTTTGGGTGAAGCTGATCACGTTATACCTTCCGGAACCGTATCTAAAAGCTTTGCAGGGTCTGGTCGACGACCGCTATTATCCCAACCGGGCCGAAGCGATTCGTGTTGCTATACGCGACCTTTTGAACGCTGAGGCTTGGAGGAAGAACGCTAGTGGCTAAACAGCGGAAGCGAGCAACAGCACATAAGCCAGTTCGGCGCAGGAAAAGTGGAATTGGAAAGGGTTCAAGCAGACCTAGGTGCCGCATTGTGATTCTGGGTGTAGGCGGCGCTGGAAACAGAATAGTCAGTCGATTGGCAGACGATGGATTGACCGGAGCTGAGTGCATTGCAATTAATACAGATTTGAAAGACCTAAATTCTGTTGAGTCGGCTCGAAAAGTGCTGATAGGTGAAAAGGTGACTCGCGGCTTGAGTGCGGGTGGAAACCCTGAGGCTGGAAAGGCGGCGGCTCAAGAGTCAAGAGCACTGATAGAAAGCCTAGTTGAAAACGTGGATGTTGCATTTGTGGTTGTTGGGCTGGGCGGCGGAACTGGAACAGGCGCGGCTCCAATAGTGGCTGAGACAGCACGTCGAAAAGGCGCTGTGGTTGTGGGTGTCGTAGCGACGCCTTTCAGAATGAGGGAGTATCGAGCCGGGTTTATGACGGAGGCGCTGAACGCAATGCAAGTGACATGTGACACAGTTGTCGTGGTTGACAATGACAGGATTATGGACGCAGTTCCTCAGCTTCCCGTTAGCGAAGCATGTAAACTGGCGGATCAGGTCTTGGCTAACATGATTGAAAACATAGTTGAGACCGTTTCGGAGCCCAGCTTGATCAATTTAGACATTATGGGCTTCAAAACCATCGTAAAAGAAGGCGGTGTAGCCACACTTGGGATAGGCGAGTCTGATGCGCCTAACAGAGCTGAAGAAGCAGTTCGAAACGCTCTGAACGCTCCGTTCCTCAACGTTAACTACACAGGCGCCACGGGAGCCTTGATTCATGTTTCAGGAGATCCCAACATGACTGTTGAGGAGGTTGATCGAGTGAAAGAACTTGTGGCAGATTCGATAGGTCGGAGCGCGAAAGTAGTTTGGGGAGCCCGGGTGAATCCCAGCAGCGCCGGCATCCTGAAAGTCACTCTGGTAATGACAGGAGTCGACTCATCTTACACGCGCTATGGGTTGGGCAACATGATGACTGAACTTTATGATCTGGAATCATCATATCCTGAGTCAGAAAAGCCTCTGCACATGGATTTGGGTCTTGACCAGATAGAAGACTTCGAGGACTAAAGTCCTTTCAGTCCTCTTTTCACGCCTTCCGACCCTCTCTCCAGTCTTCGAATCCATGATATTGGTTTTCCTAGGGGTACAGTCTTGTCCTGTCTTACTGCTTCTATTACATCGTCTCGATTCGAGTCTGCGTCGATTATTGTGTAAGCACTGCCGATTTCTTCCGGGTAGTGAGCATCAGTGCCAGCCGTTTGAGGAAGATCGAGACGATGCGCGAGTCGACGACTTAGATAAGTTGAGAGAAGAAAAGGAAAGGCTGAAGCGTTTATGACCTCGACCGCGTCGATGTGTGAGGTTGAGGTTATATTTGTTCCAAGCCCCGTTTTGATGACGACTGAAGGATGGGCTATTACGGCTATTCCGCCTAGTCGACGTATTTTTTCAACCGTTTGTGTCATGTCCATCTTTGGCGGCACTGGCTCCGTTATGTTCAAACCCAAAATGTGCCCGTGCAGGCTGCTGACCTCTATTCCTGGGATAACTAGGAAGCCTTTTTGCTTTATCAGTCTGCGTGCGCCAATCACGGTGTCATGGTCAGTCACTGCCACGCCGTCGAGTCCTTTTTTCTGTGCATATTGAACAACTTGTTCAAGCGTTGTTTTGGCGTCTTGTGAATAATGAGTGTGTACGTGCAGGTCTATCTTCAACAGGGACACTGGATTTTCACTTTATCTTGCTGCCAACTCGGACGGGTCGGTCTGGCAGAAGCATCGAAACAGTTTTCTCGTCCTCTGCTGCGAGAATCATGACGTTGGATTCGAGTCCGAACATCTTCTTGGGCTGCAGGTTAGCTATGACAGCAACTTGCCTTCCTTCCAGCTCTTTCGCGTTGTAGTACTGAGCTATGCCTGCAACTGCCTGTCGAACCTCGCCGTTGCCCACATCTATGAGCATCTTGATGAGGTTGCGTGAACCAGCGACAGGTTCAGCCTTGGTTATCTTGCCTATGCGTAGATCCATTTTGGTGAACTCTTCAAATGATACAATCTTCTCGGGCATTTCAAGTGGCTCCCTGCATGTTTACTTGTGCAAGACGAAGTGTTACCTTATTTGTCTTATGATTGCCTCAGTCGTTAGCTACCACTTTGCCGAGTTTTTGTCTCTCTGTTTCGATGTCATTGTCTTGAACCTTCTCGAACAACACGCTAGGCTGGTTGATCTGGTGTCCTGATTTGATTTCAAGTTGCGAAGCGGCGCTCCAGTTCTGCCCATGCACTGAACCATCAAGGTTAAGCTGCTGCCACAGTTCTTCAGATGAGAAGGGCGTGTAAGGCTCGAGCAAGATGGCTAGGCTGCGCACTGCGTTGACACATAGATAGAGCGTTGTTCTTGCTTTTTCTTTGTCTGCCCAAGGCTGGTTTTTCTGGAAGTATTGGTTGCAGAAGGCTGAGAACTCAACGATTTTTCTCAAGCCTTTTGCCAATTCGTTGACCTCGATTTCTCTGCCTACATCATCAGCGACTCGTTTGATTTTTTCTACGAGTTCGTTGTCTAATGCGTTGAATTCTTGATGTTCAGGCACTTTTCCCTGATATTTCGTCCATGTGAAGGTTAGGGTTCTGTGGATGAAGTTGCCTATGTTAGCGATCAACTCGTTGTTTATCCTTTTTTGGAAGTCTGCCCAATCGAAATTGACATCAGCTTGCGTGTATGTTGTGACTGAGGTTAGGTAGTAGCGGAGGTAGTCTGCTGGAAACTTGTTCAAGAAGTCTCTTAAGCCTATGTACCATCCTCGGCTTTTGGAGAACTTCTGCTGTTCAAGCAATAGCATGCCGCGAGTTGGAATAAAATCTGGGAGCTTGTATTCTCCGTTGCCCAACCGCATCGCAGGCAAGAACAGGTAATGGTGATAGACGATGTCTTTTCCTATATAATGGTAGATCTTTGATGTGTTCCATGCTTTCTTGCCGTCGATTCCCTTTTCCTCACAGTGTTTCTGCGCTGTGGCTATGTAGCCTAAATGGTTGTCGAACCAGCCGTAGAGGACCTGCCCTTTAGCTTCTTTGAGTGGTATGGGCACGCCCCAATTCAAGTCGCGGGTGATGTCCCAGTCTAGTAAGCCTTCTCTGATCCAGCTGAGAACATAGTTTCTTACTTCTGGCTGAAGGTTCTGGTTTTCTTCGAGCCATTTCTTGAGCGCATCTCCGAACTGAGACAGTCTAAAGAAGTAGTGTTGGCTTTCTTTGTCGATGGGTTTGGTGCCGCATAGGGCGCAGTGTGGGTTTAGGATTTCTCCTGGCTGGAAGGTCCTGCCGCAATGTTCGCAGCTGTCTGAGTATTGCTCTGTGGCGCCGCAGAATGGGCATGTACCCTTTACGTAGCGGTCTGGAAGGAATTTCTTGTCTTTTGAGCAGTAGGGTTGCAGTATTGTTTTCTTGAATATGTAGCCTTTCTCATAAAGTGTCTTGAAGAAATGTTGCGTCAGCTCGATGTTCTCTTTTGAGCTGGTTTTGTCGTAAATATTGAACGATATTCCGAACTCGTTGAAGTCTTTCTGGTCGATTTTGTTCCAGTATTCGACGAATTCCTGTGGGCTTTTTCCCTCTTTTTCGGCTTCGATCAGGATTGGCGTGCCGAAGTCGTCGCTTGCTCCTACGTGTATTACATCGTGTCCTTTGAGTCTGAGGTATCTGACAAATATGTCGGCTGGAAGATATGTGGAGGTAACATGCCCTAAGTGGATTTCACCGTTGGCGTAAATGAGTGCGGTTGTGACGATGATTTTGTCGAGCGTGTTACACCTCCAAGTTTGCCTCGTATCATGTTTGCGACGCTTATACTTAAGCAAAGCGGAGTCTGAGTCAACCTTACGATTATGCGGGTTCAGGAATCTGCATGTTGTTGACCAATTCGTTTATAGTTGATCAACAAGTCGCGGTGTTTATATTTTTGGAAGAAGAAGAGGAACATCGCTTAAGCCTTCTTCTTTGATGCTGGAACGCGTATTCTAACTGTTCTCCAAGCGTCTTATGTTCTCTATTATGTCCTTTTTTGCTATGGGGTGGTAACTTAGCAGTTTTCCATCGTAGACTAGGTGAAAGACCCCGTATGGAGAGGGAGACAGTTGCCTGACGTCTTCAGCGCTTTTCAATTCCACAGCTTGGGTTTTTATTCCGAGTTCTTTTCCTGCCTCAAATGCTACTTTCACTGTAGCTTCAATGTATGGACACTGATCTGAACGAATAATTGTAAGGCCTTTTCCGAATGCTTTCAGCCTCTTTCCGAAATCTCCAGAGAATGAGGGCGGTGCCGCCTTATCAAACCGCTTTACCATCAATTCAAACGGAGGATGTTGAGCGACAGATTCGAAGCCGTGTTTCAGGAGGAATTTCCTTTTAGCTAGCCAGTTTCTCTCACTCGTGACCATTGCCACACCTTTCATTCTAGCCTCTTTTGCGTCTCTAATGCTTTCGTTGAGTAGAAGAGAGCCGTAGCCTTTGCCTTTGCTTTTTCCAGCCACCCAGATGCAGTGTATGAACATGTATCCTTTGGCGTTAACAGCTCTCCATGCCTGCTCGCCTGGTATGTATTCAATGAATCCTCTGCAACCTTGTTTAAGGTCAAGCATTTTGATCTTCATGCCCTCGTTGAACCTGTCTTTGAGCCATCTTAGTTTTCTTTGATACCCTTCGGTTTTTCTCTTGCTCATGTAACAGAAGAATCCTGTTTTGGAGACGTTTTCCTTGTTTACAGTGATTATATTCATTTGTCATCACTTTGTGGATTTGCACGCGCAAGTGTTATTAAGAGTTCTCTCCATTTTAAAGCCATTTTCGGAGGAATGAAGATGGCTGTCAGCTTCGAAGCTTTGATAATAAGCGTCATAGTCAACACCATTGTAATCGCACCGGCTCTTTGGCTGTCTGGCAGAGCTCTTGCAGGCAAGGACAAGGCGAGGTTTCTAGACGCTGTTTGGATAGTTGTGCTCGGAACAGTAGTGGGCGCAGTAGTTGGAGCGTTCTTTACAGGTTTCTGGGCTGCCGTAATACAACTGATAATCTGGCTTGCTTTGGTGAAGCATTTCTTTGATTGTGGATGGCTCAAAGCCCTAGTCATAAGCATATTCGCAGTGATAATCTTCGTGGTAATTGTCCTGATATTGGGTTTGATTGGAATAGCAATCGTAACCATCTGGCTATAGAAATAACCGCAGGAGCCCCATTTTCCTTCTTTCTTTCTCTAAAAAAGCGCGAGTTCTTTTAGCAGGTCACTTCCGTTGTTTCAGGCTTGTAGTTGTGGATAATGGGTGGCGCTGGCTCTTAATCTGTTGCTGTGGCATCATACTTTTGTCCGTCATCTATGCATGTGAAGTCTTTTTGGTCATGCTGTACGTAGACTCTTACGGTGCCAATGGTTTCTCCGCCCTTTCCGTCGCTGGCGACAAAGGTTAGCAGGTAGACTCTGCCATTGCCGTTTCCCAATCGTTCTGCTCTTAAACTGGCGGTGTCTGTTCCAACTCCATATGCGTCTGGCTCATGAGGAGCTGTGGGTTCGTCGCTTGTTATACTGAGTATAGTAATTGTTATTTCGTCGCCATCTGGATCCGTAACGCCTTCAATGGTTACATTGACGAATTTGTGATCAGGCGACCACAAGTACTCTACGCTTGGATGTGCGTTGGAAACGTCTGGCGGTCTATTGCCGCTGATTCCTGCGAGTCCGTAGAGGGAGAAGTGTGAAACGTAAGCCCAAACGTAGCCAGCATATGCCTTGCCATAGAGCTCAACATCAGTAGCATTAACTCCGATGTCGATTACCCAATCCAAGTCTTTGGCAAGTTTTGTCCAACGACCCGCAGATTCATTGAAGAAGTACAGGATGAGTGTCTCTTCATGGATATCGTCCAAGTCTTTAGCGTCTCCATCTCCTGTTCTGTCCAACTCAAGCTGTGTATAGTATATTTGAACAAGCGCTGCTTGGACAATGTCTGAGGTTTGGTTCTGCACGTTGCTACTCACGTTTACTTGAAGATATTTGCCCACTGCTTTCTCATTAGAAGCCAAGCCAGAGGCATAGGTAAGCTCGAAGGGCGTTGTCGAATTATTGAACCTGAGCAACTCAACGGTTGGAACAACAGCCTTCTCAAGCACAACCGATACGATGGCATCAGTCTGTTTCACCGTGTCTATTTCGCCTATCGAGAAGAAGTGATATGACGTAGCTGTGTGGTTCAAGGATCCGCCTTGTGGATACTCTCTCAACAGGCTTCTGAGGTATTCGACTTTCGCCGAGTTTGGCAGTATTGTCACGATTTTGCCTCTGAGGATGTCTAAGACTCTGCTGTAGTCTTCTGGATATGGATGTGAGAGCAAAACCACTGTTTGAGTGCTGCTCCAGACTCCGTGCCTTACAACTAGCCGATTGTCGTCTGATTTGATCATTTGGTCAAGTAGGTCGCCGCAGTCAGTCAACAAGTCTCGGATGAGCTTTCCAACTGTTCCGTTTCCGTCGGGTCTGCCAACGAGTACAACATGGGTTGCATTCCCGTAGTTCAAGAGCAAATCGTCTACTGAGACAACGGTGACATTCGTGTATTTTGCCAGATCTTGGGCAAACTGTGCGTTGTCTGGGTCAGAATCATATGCTAGGACAATGTGCTTCACGTGTGGGCTGTTTGAATCTGGGTCTGAGCCGTCGGGTATGCCGTCGCCGTCTGAGTCGGGGTTCCAAGGACTTGTGCCCTTTTCCAGTTCAGTCAAGTCTAGTAAGCCGTCGCCGTCGGTGTCGTTTGACGCTGGGTTCAGCCAGAGCTCGACTTCGGTTCCGTCGGTGAGGTGGTCTCCGTCAGAGTCGCCTTCTAACGGGTCGGCGTCGAAGAATAGTTCCTCGCCGTCTTGAAGCCCATCGTTGTCGGTGTCTTTGCCCTTCGGATCTGTGCCCTTCGCTTTCTCTGCGCCGTCAAACATGAAGTCACCGTCAGGGTCTGGTTCAGTTATGGATGAGTTGAGCTGTTTCTCTTGCATGTCATCTAAGCCATCATCGTCCGTGTCAGTGTCTCTTGGATCAGAGCCTAAAATGAGTTCCTCAGGATCAGTGAGTCCATCGCCATCTGTGTCAGCTTTGTTGGGATCGCTGCCAAAAGCGATTTCAGCGCCGTCTCCTAGTCCGTCGCCGTCGGTGTCCCAGTGGTTTGGATTCGTTTGTGGAGAGAAGCCTCTCCATTCCTCGAAATCTGTTAAGCCATCGTCATCAGTGTCCGGGTCTGTTGGATTAGTTGCCAAGTTGAATTCCTGATAGTCTGTGAGTCCATCGGTGTCTGTGTCGTTCAGCAATGGGTCGCTTGCAACATGAACAGTGTAAGTGCTCGTTACGTTGGTGAACGTCACATTCCAGCCAGATGTCTCTACCGCGTTCTCGAGTCCATCGCCGTCTCTGTCAGGAAGAGAATCGTCGAACGGTGGTTTCTCTTCGGCTCTCTGAGTGAACTTCTGTACGCGCCCTAATCTGAATGGGCTGGGCTCACCTTCCGAAGGGGACCTGTCACCTACGTAGACGTAATCGTTCAAATCAACTGTAACTGCGAACGGTCTTGAGAAGTTTCCCTCTTCGTAACCCCATTGACCCCAAGACACCATAAGCATTCCGTTGGAGTCAAACTTCTCGATTCGGTCATTGCCTGAGTCAGCCACGTACACGAAACCATTAGCATCCACAGCCACATCAGTTGGCCAGCTGAATCCATCCGGCAAACTTGTGAGATACTCGCCTTCTTTGGTGAACTTTGCGATGCGGTCTAGTCGTCCCGGAAAATCATTCGTGCTTGCACCGTCACAGACGTAGACATACCCATTCTTTTCGTCAACTGCTATACCGTAGATGTAATTGAACTGGTCTGGATCAGGTCCATAGCTTCCCCAACCACCCAGAATCGTCCCGTTGGGATGAAACTTGACCACATGAGCGTTGCGCGGATACCAGTCGCTGGCTGAAACATACACGTAGCCCTTTTCATCAACATCCATCGATTCAACGCGTTCACCAGTGAGTGTAGCCCAGTTTTGGACTATTGTTCCATTTAGGTTTGACCGATAGATGTACCATCCTGCTGCGATGTAAAGGTGCTCATTCTTGTCATCAATAGCTATTGATGTTGTAGTGACATCCACCGCGGCGAACCATGATTTTATGAACGTTCCATTAGAATCATATTTGTAGACACAATCGTACCAAACGTGCGTCGTCGAATTGAAGTTTGCAGCTCTCAGGACGTAGAGGTTTCCTTCCGTATCAACCGCAATATCCTTAAGGCCTCCTGCAGGCTCAGTCATATTCAATGCTCGAACAAACGTTGGAGCCGTCTGCAGATATTTCGGGTTAGCCACATCTTGGGTACCGTCACCATCTGTGTCCTTCGACCTCGGGTTCAAATCGCTCCAGTATTCCATGTAGTCGTCTACGCCGTCGCCGTCTGTGTCAACAACTCTAGGATCACCGTAAACATGCATTGTGAACGGTTTGTTCGGGTCACCGGTATAGTTGAAGGGTATGACCCAACCTGCTATTTCCAAGTAGTCTGGTAGTCTGTCGCCGTCTGTGTCTCCTTTTGTTGCGTTGGTGCCGTAAATGAGCTCAAAATTGTCGATGAGTCCGTCGCGGTCGGTATCATAGTTCCGTGGGTCTGTGCCAATTTGAATTTCGTACTTGTCGTTTAGTCCGTCGCCGTCGGTGTCGTATCTCCAAGGATCGCTTTTGTTCTCTTCGCTGTCTTTCAGTCCGTCCCCGTCGTGGTCTAATGGTGCCACGTGCCTCCAACTCGTGAAATCGCTGATGTTGCCTGGTAGAACATCAAAGTAAACCGTTGTGAAATGAGAGGAATAAGTGCCCTGATTGAGGTCGTAGTGGTGGCAGTCTTCCCAGTAGACGATGTAGAATTCAAAATGCTCCCACGCATGCCAAATTCCATAATTGCTGTTGAGGTTGATTTTCACTGGGAAGTTATCCATGCCCACGCCGGGCTCTATCCAAGCTCCTGTGTCATATTCCTGGGCCTTCCAATACAGCCCGTAATAATTGCTCCATGCAGAGGTCGGTGGCACGCCTGTTGTATTTGTTTTTGAGAACGATCCCCAAGGAGCTTCAATGCTGATGTAAGGCAGATACCAGCTGGCGTAAGTGTAGTCTCTTTGATAAGGCCACCTGCCTTTTGTGCCCGTGACGTTCCCGAGCAAGCGAGTTAGTACTTCGATTCGGTCACCCGCGTCTAAGCCGTTGTTGTCCCAATCATACGTGTTTATCTCAGGTTCGCCCACGACTTCAACGGAAGGCTCAACTACGCACAAGTCTGTTGGTGTCCCGTAGAAAAGGCTGACTAACCATTGAACAAGCTTCTGACCAAAGCCGCCGAAAATATCCGCCAAAGCAATAGCCAGAGCGATCAGCCAACCCACGTACGGGATCTGACCGATTCCATACAGAATCACGCCCATAATCACGGCATACAAAGCAGTAAATAGGCCATACATCGCTCCGATCTCTCTGCCCAGACGTCCTCCAATACTTTGCGCAAGGAAAATTCCCTGAAGAATAGAAAAGCCCACATCAGTGATGATTGCCAGAACCGCTATGACCTTCATTGACGTTCCTAGCTTTCCAAAAAATCCAGCCTTGGCATCAGCCAAGTCTGTGGCAGTCTTTAGCCACACCCTAAACCCGCTTGTGCTGCCCTGGACTGAGACGCTCCAACCCTTAGACCACAAAAGGCTAAGGTCAAAGAAAGCTTGCAGGCCGATTAATCCTCGGTAGCCTAGTTCAAGACTGCTTAATCCTGAAGAGACGCACGACTGCACTCCATCTATGACGTCGCCTTCTGGTGAATCGAATGTTATCAGGTTAGAGCCGACTTGTGTGACAACTTGCTCTCCAACGTTCCATCTCATCATCATGGTCATCAAGTTGAGAGTAACCTTGTCGCTGAATCCCCAAGACTGGATATCAGTGACAACATCTTTCAAGTCAACAGACGTGAAACTGCTCGTGTTGTACCAGTTGGTTTTCATGGTCTTAACAGTCAAAGCTGCTTCTTTAGTTAGATCGACAGCAATTGAATCTCCCATCAAGTGTGAGCCCGGCATGGTCTCGGACATGTCAATGCTCTTGAACCTGTCTGCAAAAGCTATGATAACGGGCAGATGCTCGCTTTCTGGTAGAGAAACCATGGCTTTCGGAATCAGCACATTGCCCATTGCTACGAGTGCTTCGTCTTTGTGTGAAAATGAGTCACCTAGGTTCGCTATGTCTATACTATAGTCTGAGAGAATTGAAGGCATTTCTGAAAGCATCGTCGTCGAGTTCCGCAGATACAAGTAAGTCATCAACAAATCAGCCGCCACTGTCTGGTTCAAATCAGCGCTGTAGAACACTGACAGATCAGATGAGTAGCTCTCTTCCACCTTGAGACCCGTCAGCATGAAATCTTCATCGTAGGTTACGAGGACAGTGGAATCTGGCAAATAGCCCCTGTCAATCAACAAGAATCTTTCGGAGTCAGTTATCGAAGTTCCATTTGCATACAATGCTCCGCTGGGAGTGACTGAAAGGTACTTTCCATTATGAGCCTTGAGGGCGATCGTGCTGTTGCCCAAGTCTTCAAGCAAGAAAGATTCATGCTCGCCGATTTGAGTTTCATTAGCAACTATTTTCCCAGCGTCTGTGACAGAAAGATAACGACCGTTAATGCTCTTGATGACCACTTTGTTGTCCGCTTTTTCAATCCACTGGAAGGTTTCTGAACCAGCGATTTCGCTTGCGTTAGCAACCACCGAATCCTCACTTACAATTGAAACGTACTTCCCGCTGGTTGCAATCAACGCCCTAGCTTTCACGTCCGTTTGACCGATAACTCTCCAGATGAGCTCAGCGTCCAAGGAAAGAGTCATCGTCGTACTCGCAGGATAGAAAAGCTTGCCAGTGAAGGCGACAATGGCTCCGTATTCCCAGATTGGATTCAACGGAACCTGCATGCCACTGGACGTTACCAGGATGCCATAGTCCTTAACATCCTCTTGACTTGGGGGAACATCCATCGTTAGATTAAGTTGTGGAACGATTTTCAAGTCTTCCAGTGAATTGTCCAAATCCCTCATAGAACCCTCGGAATCGTAGGGCCAGTCCCACATTTGATAGAAGAGTTTTAAGTGCTCAGGGTTCTGAGGCTTCAACTGGAACGTAACGTAAAGCGGTTTGCCGTCTGTCTCAATATCAACATGGAATCTGCTGGACGGAATAGACAACGAGAAAGGCGACAGATCAACACCGTCATTCACACCATCATCATCGTTGTCAAAATCCCAAGCGTTCAAGACACCGTCGCCATCAAAATCGAGAGAAGTGACGTTCATGGCTTCAAAATTGTCAGGCAACCCGTCGCTGTTTGAATCTGGTTCAAGCGGGTCAAGGTCGTTCATTGCTTCCCAATAATCGTCTAGTCGGTCAAAATCGGAGTCAGTGTTGTTGAAATCGGTGCCTATGACGAGCTCCACGCGATCATATAGTCCATCTGAATCAGTGTCGATTCTGTCTTCTGGATCTGTGGCATTCATTAAAGCCTGCACAAGTTCTCTCAGATTAGACCCAGTTCTAGGAGGAATAATCGAGCTTAAGCTCGAACTTGATAACGCAGGTTGAACAGCAGCCTGAAGCTCAACACTCAACAACAAAATGATCAACGCAAAGCCGACGAAAACACTAACCTTTCTACTCATACCCCTTCCCTCTCCGAAATGAAGAGCTAAGAAGTGCTCAGGCTGCCTTAAATATCCATCTGGAAGTAAGTTCACTAACATCATTCACAATCTGACTTCTAAGAAGTTGAAACGACATACTAATAAGAAGCTGAAGATATGCATAATCTTTCACGTTCAAAAGGCGAAGGAGAAGCCAATGACGTCTCGAAAAAGAGTCTGGATCGCCCGCGATTTCTTGAAATGCAGTGGATGTCGAAAATGTGAAATCGCTTGTTCACTTCACCATGAGAACCGGATTTGGCCTGAAGCGTCTCGAGTTCGCGTGTTCATGCTAGTTCCTGGCGCTGAGGTCCCACATCTCTGCGTACAGTGCGAAGACTATCCGTGTATCAAGGCTTGTCCAACAGGCGCGTTGTCAACTAGCCAACAAACTGGCGCAGTTCTAGTTGATGGCGAGAAATGCACCGCCTGTGGCGCTTGCATCGAGGCATGTCCTGGAAGAGTTCCACATCTTCACCCGGTTAAGAAGATCATTCTAATCTGCGACTTATGTGATGGGCGACCTCAATGCAGCAAGGTTTGTCAGGAGGGCAACTGGGATTCGCTGGAGACCACAACTCGGAGTTCTTGGCAGGTCTACAGGATTCATGCACGGAAGCCTGAGGAAATAACGCGTGAACTAGTACGCAACTTGTATGGTGAGGCAGGGGAGGGACTCATTTAAAGTGCGGGGATACGCCGGCAAATTCTTGGACATCGATCTTTCCACAGAAAGGATAACGAAAACCACGTTCGACGAAAACGTCCTGAGAAGCTACGTCGGCGGTAGAGGTTTAGCCGCCAAGATTCTCTGGGACAGACTTGGTGAAAAATGGGAAACCCTTGACCCCTTTGCGCCAGAAAACGTGCTCACCTTTCTTACTGGTCCGTTAACAGGCTTCTTCCCAGGCGCCAGAATCTGTGTTTCAGGCAAGTCGCCTCAGAGCAACGGCATGGTTGGCTCAACTGTGGGTGGAGAATTCGGAGTTGATCTCAAATGTGCAGGTTATGACGGCATCATAGTAACGGGTAAGGCTGCCAAACCGTGTTACATCAATATCTTTGAAGATCAAGTCTCGATCAAAGACGCTAGTCATGTGTGGGGCAAAGAGGGCAAGCACACCCTCAGAATCCTGACTGAAGAAGGACGAAAGGGGCTGAAAGCAAGTTTTCCAGAATACGGAGAGCTGAAGGAGCCACAGGTGCTTTACATTGGACCTGCGGGTGAGAACCAGACACGAATCGCGGCTGTCATGGAGAAGTGGACTCACGGCGCAGGCTACGGCGGATACGGGGGAGTCATGGGCAGCAAGAACCTGAAAGCAATAGTTGCCAAAGGTTTAGGTCCACTTCCAGAAGTCGCAGATATCGAAAAAGTCAGTGAGCTCATAACAAAGGCGGACAAGAAATGCTACAAGTCTGGAGCCTTCAGAAGATGGGGCACTGGCGCAGGAGGCTACAACACTGGTGCTAAAACTAGCTCTGAACCTGTGCGAAACTGGCAGGACGAATGGCATGACGAAAGAGGTTACGCTGTGGACAAGTTTGAGCAAAGGGTCTGGGTCAAACGTTACTGGGCTGATTACGGCTGCCCTACCTCATGTCTGAAAATCGCAGCGCCTAAGACAGGTGAGTTCAAGGGCTGCATCACCGACAATCCAGACTATGAGTTGCAGGCCTATCTGGGACCAAACCTAGGTGTTTTTAAGCCTGAAGACAACGTCTATCTGTCTGCGCTGATTGACGATTTGGGCTTGTGCGGAATACAAGGCGGCAACGCATTGGCTTTCGCAGCTGAGCTTTACCAGCGTGGCATAATAAGTAAAGAGGATCTTGGCGGCATTCAACTGGAGTGGGGAAACACAAAGGCGTTTGGAGAGCTTGCTAGAAAAATCTCCAAACGTGAAGGACTCGGTAACATTTTCGCTGAAGGCTCGTACAGAGCTGCACTAGAAGTTGGAAAGAAGAGAGGCATGAGCTTAACGCAGTACGTTGTTGCTGAGAAAGGCGTAGCTATCGGTGCTCATGGCGTCCGAAGCGGCAGAGACTATCCGGACATCATGGCATATGCATGCAATGTGCAAGGTGGCGACCACACTTCTCTACCTTCAACTCCAACTGAACGGGAAAACGATGAGTTCAACACGATATTGCATGATTCTGCTGTTTACTGCTCATTCAACACGTTCTCCACTGGCATTGACTTGATCTGGGATTTCTTCACTGCCGTCACGGGTTGGCAAAACCAGCGCCAAGAATGGTACGAAACATATGCGCCGCGCATACTTCAACTGCAGAGAGCCATGCTACTACTTGGAGGACCTGACCTCAAATGGAAAGCCAATGCAGACGACGACAATCCACCTAGATTCTATGAGCCTTTACCCACAGGACCATACAAAGGAAAGAAAGTTGACAGGAAATTGTTTGAAGAACAGAAGCAAGAGTACTACGAGGCTATGGGCTGGGACAAAAACGGCTTGCCAAAACCAGAAACTCTCAGAAAACTTGGACTGAACAGCGTGGAAACCAAGCTAAAACAAGCTACCATACTGTAGTCTTGCTGGAAAGGCTGTCGGGAAAAATAAGGCAAAACTTTAGAAAATGACTCTCTAAGTAATGCTTACGTTTTGAATCTGGAAATAGCGTTTGGCCAGAAATCTTATGCGCTCCGCGTTGCGTCCGTTCTTTCCTATGGCAACGCCCTTGTCGCGTGGGTTCACTGATACAACTGCAATTGATTTGCCGTCAGGGCGCTCCGTTATGCGGATTTCGTTCACGCGAGCTGGCTTCAAAGCGTTTCTAATAAACTGTTGCGGGTTCGTGGAATGCTCGATGATCTCATGTTTCTTGCTTGTCATTCTCTCGAGCAGATGAATGTTCTTGCCACCTTTGCCTATGGCTACGCCGATGTCTCCTTCTTTAACCACGAAGATTATGCGGCCTTGTTCATCGTCCACAATGCAGTCTTTGACAGTTGCACCTGTTATGCTTTCAAACAGGGCTATGTAACGCATTTCCTTGCTGGTCAGTCGAATACCGCTATTCATCCATTTCCTCCACAGTAGTCGTCTCTGTGTCTTTGTCAGGTGCCTCTGACATTTCTCGTATTGCTTTGAGTATGTCTGAATCGCCTGGTTCACGAACAGTCAAAGCCGAAATCATGAATGGTTTGCCGCATGCCATGCCCAAGTCTATGCTTGAGCCTTTATAAATAACTACTGGGACGCTTGAAAGCTTGGCGTAGTATGTTACGTCGTCCATTGTATCGCGTGGGCAGTTGGACGCTACAATAATGAGTTTGCCTCTGCCCAGCTTGGCGTTTTTCACAGCATTATTTGCGCCCAGCATCACCTTGCCCGTTTTGACTGTTGCTGCAATAGCTCGATCTATGTCGATCATTGACTGCTTCCTCTTGCAAGTGTTGACATGTAGAGATCCACCAATCCTGTGCCGATGGGAATAGATTGCCCCACAATAACGTTTTCAGTTACGCCTTTCAATGGATCGCTTTCGCCTTTGATAGCAGCCTCAACAATATTGGGCACAGTTATCTCAAAGGCGGCTCTGGCCAATACGCTGGATTTCTCGCCGCTGATACCGTGTCTACCGATTTGACGCACTTCACCAGTAACTGTCATTATGTCTGCGACAAGCATAACGTGGCGGATGTCCACATCCAAGCCTTGTTCTTCGAGGACGCCCATTGCCTCATGAATTATCACGTTTCGGGCAGCCTCGATGCCCAACGTCTTGGCGATTTCGTGAATGTGGTTCGTAACTGTACGCATGGGATCTATGCCTGAGACTTCCAGCACCTTGGGCAAGTTGGAGCCGTCGGTGCGAATCACCCATTCACCCTTCTCCTCAGTAACCAGCACTCTCCGAATGCCCGGAATCCCCTTCACGTGATGAGCTGCCACTTTATCCTTCAGTTTCCGCGGGTCAACTTTCTTGGGCTTAATGTACAACTTGTCACCCTTGATTCGCACAGTGGCATTAGGCAGGCGCAGGGTTGCCTCAAGTTCCTTGAGCGACACGCCTCGGTCTTCCATCATGGTTGGGTCGGTCTGAACTACAACTTCTTCGAGTTCTGGCGCCACGTATGGCTCGACCTTGATGATGTCCTGCAGTGTGGTAGAGATGATTTCCCTTGCTACTTCTGTGGCTTTGCTCTTGCTGTCTCGATGCTCCTTGTCCAGATATATGGCCATAATGGGCGTAGAAGGCATTCTGCGTGCGTCAACGATTTCAATCAAACGTGGCAGACCCAGTGTGACGTTCTGTTCTCTTACTCCTGCGTAGTGGAACGTTCTGAGGGTCATCTGAGTGCCTGGCTCGCCTATAGACTGAGCGGCAACTATCCCAACAGCTTCGCCTGGTTCAACCAATGCACGCTTGTAGTTTTCTTGAGTCAACTCCACCGCTTTTTCTACACCCTTGCGAGTCAACTCTTCCTTGTCTATCTCGCCTCTTAATTCGTCAACCAGCATTGGCGTGAGCTTGTCTTTTGCCTGTTCTACCGATTCTTTGATGTACTCTTTTGGCGCAGGTTTGCCTTTCTCAACCATAATTCTGATCTGTTCTGCGATTCTGGCTACGTTGACTGCTTTGCCGTGGTCGCTTTTAGCTGGATCAACTCCGTCTTCGCCGTATTGGAATTGGATTATGTCACCGGTTGAGTTGCGCACTGTCCCATCGTATTCTATGCGCAAATGCTCCAATGCGTTGATCAAGCGTCTCTGCATGTAGCCGCTTTGCTGCGTTCGCACCGCTGTGTCCACTAAGCCCTCGCGTCCACCCATAGAGTGGAAGAAAAACTCAACTGGGTCAAGTCCCTCGCGATAGGAAGCATCAACAAAGCCTCGGGCAGTAGGTGATGGATCTCCTAGCCTGAAGTGGGGCAACGCTCGTTCAAGGTAGCCTCTCATGATTCGCTTTCCACGCACTGATTGTTGTCCTACAACCGCGGTCATTTGACCGATGTTTAGGCTTGAGCCTCTGGCACCAGTCTGAGTCATTATCAAACCTGAATTGTCATGTGCAAAAGCGTTTTCAGCCGTTCTGCCTGCTTTGTCTCTTGCCTCAGCCAACTCGTTCATGACGTAGATTTCGAAAGAATCAGCCAATGTTTGACCTGGAAGACGAGGCAAGGTTCCATCCTCGTACTGTTTGATTAGCCTGTTTATAGCTTCCTGAGAATCTGTTATGATCTGACGGATCTTCTTCTGGGCTGCTGGAGGCAACTCCATCTCGTCGTAGGAGTATGTGAAGCCTCGGACAGTGATGAACATGTTGAGCAGTCGACACACGTGATTCAGAAATTCTCGTCCCTTGGCAGGACCGTAATCCTTTATTATCCTGTGCAGAAGCGACTCAGACTGCTCTGCGCCTATTGCAGCCCGATCCATGACTCCAGATTTGAGAACACCATCTTTGATGACCACGTAAGCGTCGTGTTCGCATTCTTCACGTAGACATCTGGCACACGCGATGCACGTAGCTGCTTTGAAGGCGTAGTTTAAGTCTTTTGGAATGAACAGACTGAAAATCTGCTTGCCAGTCCAAAGCGGCTCAGGTCTCTTTACATCTGCCTCTGGAAGCGCTCCCTCATATCCAGCTGAGAGTGTGAGCTTGCACACTTCTTCGCGGTTGAGAAGAGTCGACTTTCTGGTTAACAGGTATGCGGCAGTGATGAAATCGGTTTTCGCGCCGATTATTGGTCCCCCAAATCTGGGTGAGAGAATCTGATCTTGCACCTGCATGAGCAAGCGTGCTTCAGTCTGCGCCTCCTCGCTCTGAGGTATGTGAAGGTTCATTTCGTCTCCGTCGAAGTCGGCGTTGTATGGTGGACAGACAGTTAGGTGGAGGCGGAAGGTCTTGTGAGGCAGCACTTTAACATAATGCGCCATGATTGACATGCGGTGCAGTGAGGGCTGTCGGTTGAATATCGCTATGTCTCCATCTATGAGGTGGCGCTCAACGACAAACATTGGCTCAACGCCCTCAGAGATTTTCCCCCTGTCTGTCACGAATTCCAAGCGAATGCGCTTGCCGTCTGGTCTAACAATGTAGAGAGCACCCGGGTACTTCTCAGGACCATTGACCACCAGCTTGCGCATTTCTTCAACGTTCCAAGACGTGACTTTTTCGGGCATGGAAAGCCGCATCGCCACGTCTAGGGGCACGCCAACCTCGCTTATGTCAAGATTGGGATCTGGAGAGATTACTGTGCGTGCTGAAAAGTCTACTCTTTTGCCGGAAAGATTGCTTCTAAATCTGCCTTCTTTTCCTTTAAGTCGTTGGGAAAGCGTTTTGAGGGCTCTACCTGAACGATGCCGTGCTGGTGGAATGCCTGAGGCTTCATTGTTGAAGTACGTAGTAACATGGTATTGCAGCAGTTCAGAAAGGTCTTGGATAATAAGTGTGGGAGCACCTGCTTCCATGTTTTCCTTCAAGCGCTGGTTGATGCGGATGATGTCCACGAGCTTATGCGTCAAATCGTCCTCTGAACGAATGCCTGACTCCAATGTAATAGAAGGTCTGACATAAACTGGCGGAACAGGCAACACCTGCAGAACCATCCATTCGGGTCGGGCGACAAGCGGGTTGAAGCCGAACAGTTCTAAATCCTCGTTTGTTAAACGTTCAAGTCTCTCGCGAATCATGCTGGGCGTTAATCTGGATGCGCCTTCCTCTGAAATCTCGTGGAAAGTTGTGGGCTTAGTGAATTCGTTTTTGTATTGAGGGGCGCCACAGTGTGGACATTCCTTGCCCTTTGACTCGTGAAACACCTTCTTGTAGAGGTCATCTGGCACTATTCCCAGGAGCTTGCGTGTCTTCTCGAGTTTTTGTCTCAGCTTGACAATCCGCTGCTCAGAAAGTAATATACGCCCGCAGTTTCGACAGGTCGAGTTAAGCAGATCATGAACTATCTTTGTGAATTCCACGTGAATGATGGGCGCTGCGAGTTCAATGTGTCCAAAATGTCCCGGGCATCTTATAGCAGTGTTGCCGCAGGTTCTGCATCTCTGTCTAGGCTCCAATGTGCCTAGGCGTCCGTCCATGAGTCCAGATGTGATTGGAGCGCCGTCTTCGTCGTAGGTGTCGGCTGTTTGGATTTCTGCCACTGACAATCTGCGTATGTCTTGAGGCGACATGACGCCAAAGTAAATTTGATCAACAATCTTGTGAACTGTTTCTTCTCCAACTGCTGCAGCCATGGTCATGCTCTCTCCTTCAGCCTCAGCTTGGGCGTCACGCAAAGACTCATCAACTCTTGCAGAAGCAGCTTGAAAGCGTAAGAAACGACGACTGGTGAAATACTGCCTTTGTCTTCGCACACGCGGCACACATATTTGCGTTGCTTGATGTCGTAGAAAGCGATGTAGCCACAGTTCTCGCAAACGTAGAGCAGATATCGGTCAGATTCTTCGAGCAGCCGATCTCGCAGCAGCATAGCCGCACCATGACCTATCAAGCAGTCCCTTTCCATTTCACCGAAGCGCAAGCCGCCGCCTCTGGCTCTGCCCTCAGTTGGTTGCCTTGTCAACATCTGTACCTGACCCCGAGCTCTAGCGTGAATCTTGTCGGCAACCATGTGGTGGAGTTTCTGGTAGTAGACTACGCCCATGAAAATGTCAACTTCAAATCGTTCACCTGTGATCCCATTGTACAAGGTGTCTCTGCCGGTGTGGCTGAAGCCCAACTGCTTAAGCATCTGTTTGAGGTCGTCTGGCTTTTCGTTAACAAAGGGTGTGCCGTCCACTGGTTTGCCTCTAGCTGAGCCTACTTTCCCTGCGATTGATTCTAAGAATTGTCCAATGGTCATACGTGAGGGCATTGCGTGTGGATTAATGATCATGTCTGGAACCACTCCGTCTAGACTGAATGGCATGTCCTCTTGAGGGATTATCATCCCTATGACGCCTTTCTGTCCATGTCTTGAAGCAAACTTGTCGCCCAGTTCAGGAACACGCTGATCGCGGACGCGAACCTTAACTAGTTTGCTGCCTTCGCCTGTTTCAGTTATGAAAATTTGGTCCACAACGCCTGTCTCAGCCGGTCGCACATCCACCGAAGTGTCGCGCATTGTTGGACCTTTAACTTCAAACTCCTTGTACTCCTCTAAGAATCGAGGCGGGCTTGTGCGTCCAATGAGCACGTCGCCACCGGCTACCAGTGCTTCAAGCCCTACGATGCCGTCGGGCTCCAGGAGACGATAGTATTGCTCGCCTCTGTAACCCCTTATGCCTGGCTCTGGGGCGACGAATCTGTCTTTCAGGCCACCTAGGTACTGGCGGCACTCAGCTTCGTAGATTCTGTAGAATGTTGAACGCCCGAGTCCTCGTTCAATAGAAGCTTTGCTGAATATAAGTGCATCTTCCATGTTGTAGCCTTCAAATGACAGAACGGCTACAACTGCGTTTTGACCTGAGGGGTTAACGTCGTAGCCGATAATGTCCATGGCTCTTGTGTCAACCATTGGCTTTTGAGGATAATGCAAGATGTGGGAGCGGGAATCAACACGCATTAAGAAGTTAGTTGAGTGTATGCCTAGTGCCTGTTTAGCCATAGCTGCTTCATACGAGTTGCGCGGTGACTGATTGTGTTCTGGGTATGGGATCAGAGAGGCGCATATCCCAAGTATAGTGTATGTAGTAATTTCAACATGAGTGTGACCAAGTTTGATCTCTCCATAGCTTAGTGCGATGTAAAGGTTTTCCTCTTCTTCAGCGTCGATGTACTCGATGATGCCGTTTTTGACCAAGTCTTCCCAGCTCCATTCGCCAGCGCGGGCTTTTTCAATATGTTCAATTGTGAGTTTGGGCACGCCTTTATCGTCAACGATAATCAGAGGTCGTCGCACTCGGCCTTCGTCGCCGTTGATGTAGATTTCGTCTTTCTCTTTTCCATATTCCTTCGAGAAGTGTGCAAGGTTTATTTCTGTTGAGATTTCTCCTAAGCGGCGTTTTTGTCGGACTTCCGCGGTCAACTCGTGCGGTGTTAGACTGTATCCGACTAGGTTGCCGTCCACAAACACTTTGCCGCCTGAGATCTTTATGGAGTCGTTTGCATC
>Ga0315310_10000365_pt1 | contig 29166 bp, 30 predicted proteins | sample TDP5_MG_FD_203630 | JGI IMG/M metagenome (GOLD analysis project Ga0315310, IMG submission 203630) | Freshwater sediment microbial communities from Lake Towuti, South Sulawesi, Indonesia - TDP5 | ecosystem: Environmental > Aquatic > Freshwater > Lake > Sediment | place: Indonesia: South Sulawesi...
CGACGGGCTGATAGGTCTGATGCCCTGGAATTCTGTAAAATCGGTGTTGCGGGTCATAACTATGTTTTATTTTGAATTTATTCAACATGTAACTTGTAATTGCAAGATAAGGTGCAGATTTCAGTTCCGTGGTTAATTCGATAGTCACATCAGATTGAGCTAAGGGCGCAGAAATTAATAACCCTGAAATGAATTGAGAACTGATATTTCCAGGAATCTTAATATGCCCACCCTTTAATTTTCCACCCTGAATAAAAACCGGGGGCGTACCATCATTTTTCTCCGACCAGCATTTAACCCCTAATTGGGTGAGGGCATTCAGTAAGGGGCCCATTGGGCGTTTTTGAATTGAGCTATCACCTGTCAATTTAATTATGCCAGGAACATGCGCGGCCAAAGCAGTCATAAATCGAATGGTGGTGCCGGAATTTTCTACATCAAGGACGTCATCAGGGACTTGAAATTTTTTAATTCCCTTGATAATAATTTTATCTTCTTCATTTGAAATTTTTGCGCCCAAAGCACGCATTATTTTTATCGATGCTTCAGTATCCTCACCTATTAGAGGATCTTTTATCGTAGAAATCCCGTTTCCTCCACGCGCTAAAGCGCCCATAATTACTGCCCGGTGCGTATAACTCTTAGAAGGCGGTGCACGAATGGTTCCTGTTAAAGAAGGGCTATTATAGACTTCAATGTCCAATTTTGACTTCCTCTATTAATAATCTAACTTTTCAATACTCTTTTTAAAATTAAATCAATCATACAATTTAAATTAAGATGTACATTTCTTGAGTTGATACTGGAATTAGAAATCAATAATTTAGACATTTAATATTGTATTGAAAATGGAAAATGAAAAATAATAAAAGTTCTGGATTATAACTGAATTTTCTCCACAATTTCTTGATAAATAAGTTTCATTTTATCCTCAATCTCTTTAGCCTGGTCTTGTAAATACGCTGCATAACTAGCGTAGAGTTGTGCGCCTTCAGAATCACCCTTTTTCTCAGAGAGTTGGGCCACTTCCTCCATGATTTTCGCTGCTTCCTTTAAATAGCCTTTTTCAATAGCTGATTTTGCGTCTTGAATGCTCTCTGCTCTATCCTCTAATGTCTGGAAGTCGGATAACGTTTGAGCGGTCGCAGCGGCTGTTTCAGCCAAAAGTTTTACTACTGGAATACGATTATTCACATCAATAGCCACAAGAGGAGTAGTCTTATAACCATAAAGCCCACAATCTAGGATTTGGCTTATTTTTTCAACCGATAACGCATCAGGTAAGTCCTGTTTGTTTGCTACTACTGTAAAGCGTGCATAAGGAGCTTCTTTACGGGATAATTCGATAAAAAAGCGTGATTCATACACATTTTGCTCTGTGGAATCAGTTATAAGAATAATGGCATCGGATCCCTTCATAAATTGCGCCCATACCTGCGCATATCTCACTTGTCCTGCTAAATCCCAGAGATACATCTCGAAATCGCCAACAGTTATTTCACTGATGTATCCTGTGATAGTAGGGATATGTCTCGTGGGTAACTCTTCTTCTTTTATCAGTTTGGTTATGGTCGTCTTTCCAACACCTGAAAATCCCACCAAGGAGATTTTAGGACGGAGCTCACTTTTGCTCACTTTCACATCTTTCTCTATATCGCGATAAACCGCTGGAACCGTGATACCCTGCACCAAAGCTGTCCGAAATTTCTCAAGGAAATTATGCCGAACGAAATCAATTTCAGTGCGAACTGAATCATCTTTATCAGTAGGATCGACAATCATGATAAATAGTAAATTGAATTCATGCGTGGTTGCATAGTATATTTTGAAATTAATTATATGCATGAAATCAACGAGGTCTACTACAAAATTTTTCAAGTAATCTTTTAGAGATTCAATCAAGGGATGTAAAGTTTCTTCTGGAAGTGATTTTCCATATTCTCGCTCGAATAATATGGTTTTATCCTTGACAATAATCACTTTCCTTAGCATTGGCTATTTCTCCTTACCACAATTACCTTAAAATTATTTTATATATTCTAATTTTATATTAGTTTAATAAGTTTAATGTTAAAAATAATGCAAGGGAATTGGACTAGGAGTTAAAGAATGATGAGAAAATCCAACATTGCACTCATTGGGTTTATGGGGACTGGAAAGACCGCTATTGGGGCAAAACTTGCGCAAGTATTAGGCAAAGAATTTATTGAATTGGACGAACTAATTGTAGAAAAAGCAGGAAAATCTATTCCGCAGATTTTCGCGGAAGATGGGGAGATCCGGTTTCGAGAATATGAAATGGAACTATGCAAGGAGGTTAGCCAAAGGGAAGATGTGGTTATTGCCTGTGGAGGAGGAATTGTTCTGAACAAATTAAATATAGACTATTTACGGCAAAGCTCGGTCATAATCTGTCTTAAAACTTCGCCAGAGGTCATTTTTCAACGGATTTCCAAGGATGGGAAGGAAAAACGACCCCTATTAAATAAGCTGGATCCAAAAGCCGAGATAAAAAAACTTCTAAAATTTCGCAGTGCTTTTTACAATGCGGCGACAGAACACCAAATTGATACCTCCAGATCAACTGTAGATGAAGTGGTGGAAAGAATTCGCGAAATTTATGAATCAGCGCAAATTTAAGCCTTCGAGGACCATTTGCTTCATGAGTTCCACCGGCGCCTCTTGACCAGTCCAGAGCTCGAAGGCGGCGACGCCTTGATAAACTAGCATCATAATGCCAGAGATTGCTTTGGCGCCTGCGGCTTTCGCTTCCTTTAACAATTTGGTTTCGAGCGGATTATAGACTACATCAAATACCGTTAAATTCTTATGGAGTAATTTTTTGGGAATGATGCTTGTATTCACCTTGGGAGACATTCCAACAGGGGTTGCATTGATAAAGATATCTGTATCTTGCATTTCTTCTGCAATTTTTTGGGGGTCCGACTTGTATCCACAAATATTCCCGCCTATTTTTTCATTTAATTCCTGAGCTAAATTTTGAACTGCGCCCTCATCGATATCAAAAAGAATAAATTCTTTGGTTTCTGGTGCTAAATTGTACGATATAGGACGTGCGACGCCGCCAGCCCCGATCATGACAAGTTTTTTAGCTTTAAAAGTTACGCCTGCTTCAGCTAAAGAACGCACGGCTCCAATACCATCGGTATTCGTTCCGTAAAGGTGCCCATCTTGATTTAAGATGGTATTTATAGCACCAATATTCTTAGCCACTGGATCAATTTCATCCAAATAGTTCATGATATTAATTTTATGGGGGACCGTTACATTTGCGCCCTTAATGTTAAGGGCCCGGATTCCATCAATCGCTTCTTTCAGCTTATCATTATCGACCCGAACAGCCACATAAATATAATTTAGTCCTAATTGTCTAAAAGCGGCATTATGCATCTTCGGAGACATGCTGTGCTCAACCGGATTTCCAATCAACACAATTAATTGGGTTTTCCCATTTATTTCCATGGATTACTCACCTTTCTTAGTATAGGAAGAGAAAGTTTCCAAAGTTTTTTTCAGTTCGATGATAGAAAGTTGCCCTGGCGCGGTCGGTTCGTCTAAGGCAGCAAAAGTAAATGCCGCTCCAAAAATGGGTGATAGAATCCGGGAGATCGCGCCCTTTGACCCCATAGTGAAGGCGATAATTTGAATCTTATTTTTCTTGGCTATTTGGGGTAGTGAGAGCATTTTTAAATTATCTTCAAGAGAAGAGGCGGTTCCTATAATTTTAACGAAATCCACACCTTTATTGGCTGCTTCTAAAATTTGATTTTTCATTTGAGAGAGTTCTGGTGTTTTTTGAAAATCATGGGACGATAAAATGATTTTAACTTGATTCTCTTTTGCCAATTGAATTAATTGAGTTAAATCTGCAGTATCCATACTGAATTCGATATCTATACCATAAGGGGCAGCAAGAATAGCTTTTTTAATTAATTCTTGGCGTTCATTCTCATCGAATGCATATTTTCCCCCCTCATCGGGCTTTCGAATTGTAATTATGAGTTTAGAGGCGATATTTTTTACTAATTTGGGAAAGTTTGCCGCAAATGGGTTCTTAAAGTAATCAATACGGACTTCTATAAAAGTAGCACCTTGTTTTATCGCTTTTTGGCTTTTTTGAATTGCCGATTCTGTATCATTAGCACTAATAGCTGCGCAAATCATAGAAGGTCTTCATAGATTATTTTTCAAGGATAGATTCTTCGACGGACTTTCCAAAGTGCCGCCCACCTTTTGGAACATAATAAACTAATATCTGATCCCCGATTTTTAGTTCAGCAACTGAAATGGGCGTTGTATCGCTCTTGACTAATCGAATAGTCTCTGCATTTTGGACAATAGTTTTCAATTTAGTACCATTGATTTCTGCTTCGATTAAGAGGAGAGGGCGCTTCTCAATTTTAGATCGTCCAACTGTTACTGTCCGACCTTCACCTTCGGTATTTATAACTAAGACTTCAGTTCCAGCCTCAATCTCAGAGAGGTACTGGGTTTTTCCATCGGGTAGCAAGATATAAGCATGGACTGCGCCTGCATTAACCCGAAATGGTCGTGGATCTGCAAATTCAGAAGGAATAGATTCTGAATGGATTAAAAACAACCCCATACTCTGGGATCCAATCAACATTCCTTCTCCAATAGATAGTAAGGAGCAGGTATCAATACAAACGCGGTCTCCAGAACCGGCTTCCTTTATTTTTACTACCCTAGCAATAGATAAGGGGAGAATGATACCTGATTTAAGGAGATTTTTTAATTGAATGATTTCATCTGTCTGGTTTGGTTCAAAAACGACTCCATCGACTCCAATCTCTAAAGTTTCAAACATAACTCGTGCTTCATTGACACTCTTAACTTCAGCGAATAGTTCAGTATCTTTCTTATGAAGCTCCGCAATGAGATTCTCCATGGGAATAATTTTCCAATCAATAGCACTAATAATTACTATATTGCTCCCGGAATTGGCTGCCTCCATTGCAATACTTTCATCCTCTTTTTCTTTCACAGTAATCCAATGACCAATACTCTTGGATTCTTTGGAATATGCTTCAATTTTCTGTTTATCAACTCCTGTTTCAATTAGAACATCAGGATTCAGATCTTCATTGAATGCATATATAGTGACTGTGCCTAATTCCCGGATCTTACTTCCAATATCCTCTTCAATAAAAAAATCAGTGATACCCGTAGTTATTGCGGTAATAGCAAATTCTTTTACGAGATTCCAGTCCTGAGTAAGGTGCAACATAATCCGTTTCATTTTAATCAACTCTTCTGTTAAACAGAGAAGGAATTAAGTAATTAATTTTCCTTTTCCTTTGAAAATAGTTAGGGGGTTAAGATCTCTAGAGCCTCCTCAAGAGACCTACCATCCAACACCTTTGCAATGGCCGCTACCATACTTGTAGGATTTTCATGCTGAAAGACATTGCGCCCAGCGGCAACTCCGATAGCGCCAGCTCGCATTGCATCACTCACAGTTTGGAGAAAATCAATGTCAGTGTCCATTTTGGGACCGCCTGCAATAATGACTGGAATAGGCGTTCCTTCAACTACGGTCTTAAATGTTTCATAAGAACCCGTATAATTCGTTTTAATTATATCGGCTCCTAATTCAACCCCAACTCTGGCGGCATGGGCTACTACGATAGGATCAAAGGGATCTTTAATATTTTTCCCGCGGGGATACACCATACTAATAAGAGGTACCTGCCATCTATCGCAGGCATCTGAAATCTGCCCAAAATTTTCCAGCATCTGAGCCTCCTGTTCACTTCCCAAATTAATATGAATAGAAACCGCATCAACCCCTAATCGAATGGCCTCCTCGACCGACCCAACAATTACTTTCCAATTCGGGGTATCACTTAAGTTTGTACTCGCAGACAAATGGAGAATCATGCCACAATTTGGGGGCGCCTCTAACATGCGTAAAAGCCCTTTATGCAACAAAATCGCTGTTGCGCCCCCTGCTATGACTTTCTGGATTGTCATTTTAATATCAATTATCCCCGGCATAGGACCTAAGGTAACCCCATTTTGGAGAATTCTAGGAATTTCTAGGAATTCTGATCCATGGGTATTATGAGCGCCTTGCCTTTCGAGAGGATTCGGTTCAATCGTACTTCTTTGCCCCTCATAGGTTTTTCACCGTATTACATTCATAATTCTTAAGTGTTAAATTCTTAGTATATATATAAAAATGGCGGAAAACGAAAAAATATTTTATTAGAAGCAGAAAAAGAAAATTAATTCAGAATTTAGCGGAGACTTTATAATGGAAGCGGTCGTGTATAAAATTGCGAATGAATTGAATGAGTTACGACCTACGAATATTGGGATTACAGATGACAAGGGGATTTTTATTGCATCAAATTTTTCGGGGGAAAAATCTCATAGTTTGATATCAAAAATAGTGAAACAATATGCAGCAATTCCAATAAATAATTATATTAAACAAGATTTGCCGAATTCCAATTATTTTTTATATATTTATAAAATCTGTTCGAATGTATTTATAATTTGCATCACAAATGCGCAGGAAAACTTAGTTTTGCGAAAGTTTGGGCAAATCACGCGAGACTATGGCAGTCTCCTCTTGGAGGCATTACAACCCGCACCCAAAAAAGCAGCTGAGATCGCGGAGGATTATCGAATTATTTCGGTTGCTTTTTCAAAAGCTGGGGATTTAGGACCAACAACTGTAAGTTGGTTGCCGAAATCGTTGGAAGAAAAAGATTTATTTGAAATTTCTGCAAAATCTTTATTAATTTTAAGTGCAGGATTTAATCGTACTACCGGAATTCATGAAACTTCATCGCTCATTCCTTTTCCAAGCTTAAATGGCATCGGATTAATCTATACTTTTGGAATTCCAGATGAAAATGCCCGTGGTAAATCCTATGATGCTACTATCACGGTCCTTCTGAAAGAAGAATTCAAAAAGGCGCTTTTGGAACGACTTGAACTCTTCGAAAAGGGCGCAAAAGCCGTCGCAGAAAAAATTCTAGCAGGAGAAGAACCCGAATTACTTATTGCTCAATTTTATAAATATGTTGCGGAGTCTCTAGATAAAAAGGTGGAAGCTTTTACTTCGCCTCAAACCGAACAAATAATCCCTAGTGATCAAAAACTCAAAAAAGCCATGGTCGATGAAATCAAACACATTCAAATCGAACACCCAAAATCGCTCGAATTAGATTTTAGTAGAAAACCAAAGTAGAGGCTCATTCATTTTTTAAGCAGGAAAAGTCTTTAAAGAACCTCTTTTAAAGCATAAATATCCGGTTCAATGAGGGATCGCTGGATATCATATCCTGTGAGCGTATCCTTCAAGCCATGGCCCGTAATAATGCAAACAACCGTTTTATCCTGCAGATCCCATTCATTCTGCATTCTATAGAGCCCTGCTAAGCTAACAGCGCCAGAAGGCTCTGCAAATATGCCAATTTTCCCTAGTCTAATTCGTGCTTGAATAATCTCTTCATCGGTGACGGCTAGACCATCTCCATTTGAATTCTTAAGCGCAAGCAGTGCGCCATTCCCTGTAATCGGGTCAGGAACAGAGATGGCGGAGGCAATTGTTTGGGGATTTTCCTCTGGAATAATATCAATTATATTATTTTTCAGTGCATGGATTACTGGTGCACAACCTTCTGCCTGAACTCCTATCATTTTTGGGAGGGTTTCAATCAATCCTACTTCTTTGAACTCTAAAAATGCCTTCCAAATAGCCCAAATCAAGGTCCCTGTTCCAATGGGACAAATCACATAATCCGGGGGTTTCCATTCAAACTGATCGATAATCTCAAAGCCCACCGACTTCTCGCCCTCGATACGGTCGATATAATCGCCAAGCAGGAAATACCCAAATTCCGAGGCCGCTTCTTCAGATAATTTTTGAACGGTGTAATAGGAATTCGTATCAATCTGAATAATTTTTGCGCCGTATGCAAAGATTTGCGCGATTTTGGCATCAGGAATATTATTCGGAATAAGAATGGTACAATCAATCCCAGCCATCGCTGCGTAAGCCGCAACTGAAGCACCCATATTGCCCGTGGATGCACAAATCACAGTTTTAGCACTTTGTTCGATTGCCCTCGTGATTTCCACGGTAGATCCTCTATCTTTAAAAGACCCTGTGGGATTTGCGCCTTCATATTTAAAATAAAGCTCATCACACCCAATTTCTTTCGCAATCTTTGGTGATTCAATTAATGGTGTCCCACCCTCTTCCATTGAAACAATTTTTTTGACGTCATCAATGGGATAGAACGATATGTACTTGTAATGATACGGAGATATGCGGCGGAATTCACCCCGAATAATGGCATTACCGAATAAAGATTCTAAAATTGCTTCATAATCATAAATCGCGTTCAATCCAACCTGGCAAGTAGGACACCTGAATAATTTTGAATCGGCAGGATAGCTTTTCTCACATTGAAAACATTTCAACCCTTTAATTTGCACCATGAAATCAGATCGTTTTATTACTTAGTTTAAGGATCTAATGGGTTCTCCATTTTTTTATTTTTTTGAGCTTGAATCCAATTTCTTTAGATAGTATTATAAAAAGAAATAAGAATAATACACATCTGTTAGATTCTATTGTAGCAGAATCCAACACGTATGAAAAGCGAAAAAAAGGAGTGAATGAAGAATGGTAGTGTATATTCTAACGATTGCAAGTTATCCTCCTACGGAACAGAATCATATGAAGGAAGTAGCATTGTCGACCCGAATGGAATATCCCGAATATTTAGAGAAATTGTATGATTTAGGGAGTCATTACACCAACTATACCTTGTATAAATGCGAAGAAGCGAATTTAACTGACGCTGTCCGTTTTATCGGAAAACGCTATAATAAAATTGCATCGCAAGTCCAAGGCTACATATTTAAAATAGAGATATGCCTTGATGTAATAGAATGGGAAAGCTTATTCGGATCCTAGAAAACAGCGGAATATTCTGTTTCAAAGAACTGGACCTTTTAGTTCAGAATAATCTTTCAGAAAGGAATCAAATTTTTTTCAATTCCCAATTTTTTTTCTCATTTTTTCGATTATAAAAGCAGGGCTTTTTACTTAGAGATTTCAAAGTCTTATTTCGAATCACTAGTTTTCTTAACGCAAATTTCTAAATAGAGGAAAAACGTATTCTATGTAATTAAGGACTTTTGAGTAGGAATGGCAATTGGTGAAAGATCTCCTTTTTGAATGGCGGCACCAGCCAGTGCGGATTCGGATATTAAAGGCATGTGGAGAACTCGAAATTTCGGACGATGAGAAGTTAGGACCATATAAAGAGGGAGATGAGGTGAAGTTGCCGTACTGGCAGGCTAAAATTTTGGTTAAGGAAAACTTTGCTGCATTTTCAGATTTGAAACCAATTCAGCAGGGGGATTTACACAAAATTTTATATCGAGAACTCCCAAATCCGCAATTGACCCCCATTGATCCGAATTTTTATGCGAAGATCCACGAAGATCTCGTTGATCTCACTGAAAAATATCAGAAGGACCAAGATATATTGCTATTCCAGAAAATTGAGAAAATTAAATCCTTATTTAAAGATGTAACCTCCCGCCGATTCTATAAGCTCTTACGCCTCGCTGCGACGGGCGGACAAGAGGGGCCCGTGAATCTTGAGAATCTCAGTAATGAAGAGAAAGTTCTATATGAGAGCTTGCGAAATATTTTAAGAGAATGGGAGTCCATATTCTTATGATAATAGGAATCATGGAATTTAGAATTATACTATAAAATCTCGTCCGCATTTTTAAACTAAACTGTATGTTTAGAAGACATAAATGCATATTTTTTTTGATTCAATAAAGCCTTATATTATCTGCATCACACTAGCGTTTTAATAGGAGGTTTCTACTGATTTTATAAAGTAAATACTATTTGTTTTTGTTTAAGTGAGTTTTATGGCCGTTGAGGAAGAATTTGATCCGATCACTCGATATGAACGCTTCTTTAAAGAATTCACGGCTGAAGACGGGCAAATACAATATCGGACCACAATTGAAAAAATGCCACTTCAAGATGAACGATCTCTTGAGATTAATTTCGATGATCTTTGGAATTTCGATCCTGAGTTGGCAAAACGAACCTTAGAATCGCCAGTTCAGCATATCAATGCCGCTGCAGAGGCTATAAAAAATATAATGATAATCGAAGCTGAAGATTACGCGCGGCATGCTTTTCATGCCCGCTTCAAGAATCTACCCAAAAATCATCAGATCCATCTTCGAAAGATTCGAGCCGAACATATTGGCAGGCTTATTTCCGTAAATGGCATTTTAACCCGAGCAGGTGAGGTAAAACCCCAATTAACATTGGGCATCTTTGAATGTAGAGCATGTCGTGAAAGGATCCCTGTAGTCCAAGGAGATTATTATACCATACCTTATCAATGTCCAAACAATCAATGTAATAGAAAAGGACCCTTCACCTTTATAGCCCAGGAATCGAAATTTATAGATTGGCAGAAAATTCGAATACAGGAGAAACCGGAAGAACTCCCTGCAGGGCAGATGCCACGATCCTTGGATGCTCTCTTGCAGGAGGATCTGGTAGATACGGTTCGACCGGGCAATCGGATTACCGCCGTGGGAATTCTCTATTCCGCCCGTGACCAAGGGCAAAAAGGCTCGTTAAAAACTTTTCACATTTATCTCGAAATCAATAGCATTGATACTTCTGAAATTGATACGGAACGGCTCGAAATTACGCCCCAAGAAGCCCAAAAAATTGAAGAATTGGCAAATGATGAATGGATCCACCGTAAAATCCTTCACTCCATTGCTCCGACCATTTATGGCTATGATGCGGTCAAGGAAGCCATAGCCCACCAGCTCTTTGGTGGGGTCAGTAAGGACCAAAAAGATGGGACCAAATTTCGTGGCGAATCACATATTTTATTGGTTGGAGATCCCGGGACTGGCAAATCGATGATTTTGCAATATGTGGCAAAAATCGCCCCGCGTGGGCTTTATACTAGCGGAAAAGGGACCAGTGCGGTTGGGTTAACAGCGGCCGTACTGCGCGATAAGGATACAGGAGATTTTACGCTTGAAGCTGGGGCGCTTGTGCTCGCAGATCTTGGTACCGCCAGCATCGATGAATTTGACAAGATGGAGCCCTCTGATCGAGTTGCAATACATGAGGCAATGGAGCAATCTACTATAAGCATAGCAAAGGCGGGGATTGTAGCTACTTTAAACGCAAGAGCCTCAATTCTGGCAGCGGCAAATCCTACATTTGGTCGCTATGATGAATATAAGAATGTCGCGGAAAATATCAAGAAACTCCCAGTGACAATTTTATCGCGCTTTGATCTCATTTATATCATGAAGGATCGCCCCGAACCGGAGAAAGATGCAGAGATGGCCGATCGGATCATTGAAAATATCACACAGGAAGTAGAGCCGCCGATAGATTCAGTATTGCTTCGGAAGTATATTCATTATGCTAGGAGTACCTGTTTTCCTGTCATGACACCTGTCGCATCGGATCGTTTGAAGCAGTTCTATATTGAGAAGCGGCGCTTGGGTGGGCAGCAGGATTCGCCTGTGCCTATTACAGCGCGGCAACTGGGCGCCTTAATTCGCCTGGCGCAAGCGCATGCCCGGATGGCATTACGCAAAGAAGTGACAATGGAGGATGCGGAAGCCGCCATTCGTCTCTTAGAATATTCTTTGAGTCAAGTAGGGACAGATCAAGAGACAGGCATGCCAGATATCGATACTCTTCTTACCGGGCGATCTACTACCCAACGAACCCGTTTAGAAAGGCTGCATGAGTTGGTTCGCGAAATGGCACGTCAAAGTGGAGGCGCGGCTTCTATCGAGAGTATCATTGAGGAAGGCGAACGGCAAGGGCTCCAGAGAGCCTTTATAGAGCGTGCACTCGAGCAATTAATTAATGAGGGACTTTTATATCGGCCGGAGCCTGGAAGAGTTCGCCCTATAGACTAATTAGTCATAAAACATAAGTTTCATCTGTCTGACCTTCAATTTCGGTATTTTCAGAGGAAGTTTAGGCGGAGGTCCTTCCATTACACCTAAATCTTTAGGAGAATATTCCCAACGTGGGTCCTTCCCCCGTTTTAAATAACGTTTAGCATCTCTCTGAATGCGATTAGCCCAATTACCCAATTTGAACCCTTTCACTTTGACTTCCTGTAATTGCGTTAAGTCTGCTTCGGCAATAGATTCAATCGTCTTAAATCCTGCATTTTGAAGGGCGATAGAACGCTCCCGGGAAACATATTGGAGATTGATGAGAGGAAGCCGTTCTTCTTTGACACCATAGGTAAGGCGCAGCCCTAGGACCTCAATTCGGGGGATTAATGCAGTTCTGTTGTGAAAAGCAGCTAATTTTGAAAATGCATTGAATAGCCAAGGAATAAATCCCAATTTAGTAACTATTGGCGTAAGATCGCCAACATTTATATCATATTTCTCTTCTAGCGCCCGAATAGGTAATTCTTCTTTGAAATCATCGAGAACCAAGGCAGTCTTGACAGCGCGAAGCTGGATCTCATCCTCTACTTCAAGTGGAAATAAAATCTTGTTATTTTCATAATAGGTCCAATAGGAAGCTTCTTCACGCCCTCGAATCGGGAGAGTAATGGCGTCAGGTGCCATACAAACCAAAAAAGTGAGCGTTATGGGGTCAGGTCTATCCTCTATTATTTCAATTCCTTTACTATATGTCAGGGCGGTAAGGGGATGAATATAAAGATCAGCGGTAAGATTGCCATAGGGTGTCGCACTTATCTGTTTCGGTTTTCGTTTGATAAATCCATTTTGTTCTAAAAAAGCAAGTGCCTCAAGAATTATATCTTTGCTTTTGGGATATTGAATGCTACTCAAGGTATTTTTATAATATTCCAAAATTTGATTGACGGTTCTTGCATAATTCGCTCGGATGCATCGTAACAAACTGCAATATAAATTCTTTTCAACCAGATATTTACTCATTATCGGTTCTGGTTCTCCTAACACATATTTTTCAAGCAAACGGGAAATTTCTTGCTCTTTCGTCAAACGTTCACCTGTATCATCATCGCTGGACGATTTTTTGGAAACTACATATCCATACCCTATTTTATCGTACTGCGGTCTTCCAGCCCGTCCCCACCGTTGATGCATTTCAATGACTGGCAGCCAAGTCCAATGGCCCCGAGTTGCGCGTTTATAACCATCTTGAATAACTCTTTTTGCAGGGAGGTTTACCCCTGCAGCGAGTGTTGGAGTTGCCCAGATTACTTTCAATATGCCCGCCCGAAATAAGTCCTCAATGGCTTTTCTATTTTCTAGCGAAAGCCCAGCCATATGGAATGCAACCCCATATTTTACCATTTCATCTAAGAGTTCACCCGCCGCTGATTCTTTATCGGGCAAGGATATCTCTTTGCTCGGGAGCCAGCCTCGGTCTTTCATAATTTCAACGCACTTTTTGGCTTTCTCTTGACTCCGAATACGACTATCTACAAAACAGAGGACCTGCTCGTTATTTTCAACAAAATTAACAGCCGCATTTATAGCATCGTCTGGCGTATATCGATTGAGACTTTTTAAATTATTCGATGAATAATAAATATATTTACTGTATAGGACCCCTTTTTTCAGCGGGACCATTCGCCAATCACTATAAACTAAAAATGCATCTAACCATTGAGCTAATTGAATGGCGTTAGTAATGGTTGCACTCAGCCCAATCAAATTGAAATTATGGTAGCGGCTTTTAGCAACGACATCTTCATATTTAAAGCCGCGTTCCTCATCATGCACCATATGAATTTCATCTAAGACCACTAATTTCACTTCGGGTAACCAGGATGGCTTTGAGGTTAAGAGGCTATCAGCCGCTTCGGGCGTTGCCATAATCCAATCATAATTTTTAAGATAACTATCGCGTTCGGCTGCATAATCACCAGTTTTAATCCCGATTTTTATTCCAAGGTCTTCAAATGTCTTTTTGAACTCCATATATTTTTCGTTAGCAACCGCTTTTAAGGTAAAACACCATAAAGTCTTAAAGGGCAACGCTCTTATTGCCGCTAGAATTCCTAGTAATGTCTTACCAACGCCAGTTGGAATGCAAAACAAGAAATTTTGATGCGCATCAGGGAACTGGTTTAAATTATTACCAAGGGGGGGATTGCCCTGATCAATACCTTTGACTTTCTCGTACAACAATTTAAAATTAGGAATCTGATATTCAGAATAAATTTTTTCATCAAATTCAACCATTTGATCGATAATTGGCAGCCCGAAAAGAACTAATGCCCCTAGAGCTTGAGGAGGAAAGAATGTTGAGAAGCCATTTGTAATAAATCTATCCTTATATTTCTCCTCAATCGGGAGATCCGTCATTTCCAACTTAAAAATACTTTTCATGCTTTGATCTCCCGTTCTTTGTCCTTTACTTGGTTGATGATCTCTTTATAAGATGTATTAAAAACAATAAATAAAAACCTTGATAATTGAATTCATTAATTATAGGTCCAAAGCTAAATTGGATAAGCCCCGCAGATACGACAAAAGGTCGCTTTATCCGGAATATTGGAATTGCAAGAAGGGCAAACTTTGCTTTGTTCATTATTTGGATGGGGAATCCCTATAACTTTTCTATAGATCTCATAGTAGAATAGGTGTTCTTTGTCACGAATCATGACATTATCTTCATTAAAATAGAATTCTTTCTTTTGCTGAAATTCATCATCTGAACTTACCTGATTGAAGAAGGCTGGGAGAATTGATGTTCCGGATCCTACCTCAATTGGGGTTTTTTCTCGCCATATAATTCTCTCTGGCAAGATTCCTTCATAGGCCTTGCGAAGAATCCATTTCCCATATATTTTGCCGTTTTCTGGGCGAATCTTATACTCAGCTTTGATATTGCAGGCAAATTTTTTAAATTGAGGTTCTAAAAACGGGGGAATGGCTTTTATTCCCAATTCTTTCGCCAGCAGAATAGAAGAGAAGGTCATAATATTCCATAACTTTTCCAGTTCACTATCTAATTTTTCTCTTGTAAAAGAAAAGAGATAACTATATCCCGCGAATAATTCATCGCTTCCATCGCCTGTCATCACGGATTGAATTCCATTTTCTTTGGCTGTATTCAATCCAAGATAAATCACGACACTATTCCGAATTTCCATGGGATCAAAAGAGTTCAGGGTTTTTATTACCACAGGAAGTGCATTATACAATAGATTTTCATCAAATTGAAAAATATTATGTCTTAAATTCAATTTTTTAGCTAGAAAGGTAGCATATTCAATGTCGGGCGATGGAGCATTTTGAAATATAACAGTAAAGGCATCTAATGATTTATACTTAGAGGAAATGGTAGCTATAATGCTGGTATCGAGACCGCCGGAAAGTAAGATCCCATCGCCTATATCCTTTTTTACAGCATTTTCTAATAAGTTTCGTAGTTTTACACAAAGAGCTCTGCGATTATTTAAGATAATTATTCCCTCTCTAAAAAGAGTTTAAGAAATGATTGAATCCTTGTTATAGTCCTACAACGGTATTGTATATTGGAAGCACCAAGAGCGCAAATAAGATTGTATTGGAAATTAGATGGATAATCATAAACGGAAAACCAGCAATAAGCGAAAATAATATGTTTCCATTATAGAGGACATAAGCAAATATTATATTCGTCGAAATATCAAATAGAAAGGTATAGAGAAATCCTATCAATGCGAATTTTATAACGTTCAAATGATTTATTTTAAGTTTTTGCCCTTGAATTTGGGTAGATTTAAAAATACCCCCAACAAGGCCAATAAATGTCATTAACCCGACAATGATCAAATAGATTGGGAGAGAAGGGCTACCATACGGATTCCATCCATAATAAATAAGAGAGGATAGGACCCCTACGGATATTCCAATAAATTTTCCATAAAGAAGCCCTGCAATGAATATAAGAACTTCTATTAATTTAATGTTTATGAATGGTGCTAACATATAGCTGGACCCAATCGCTAAGGCTGTGAAAATCGAAGTAATAGCTACCTTGATGGATAACTTTTGATAGATAAAAGGTTCTTGACTTGTCTGTTTAAACCCAATCGATTGTGTTTCTAATGTCTTTAGATTATTTTGCTTCCGCTTTTGCAAGGTTATCATCTATTTCAATTTAATTGCTTCTTTTTGATGTTTATCTTCATTATGATGATTAATCCAACGGTTGCAATAGCTATAATTCCTAAAAGGATGCTAAAATATGTCCAGAACATATCATTAGGACCCTGATTAGAAGAATAAGGATTTTGGCTTGTAAATCGCCATTCTACAATCGAATTATTAGCCAATTGAAAAACGGAACTACTCACGCCTATAAGAACACCATTCACGTAACAAAGCCAGAAAATCTCTTGACCTCCGTTATACCAGACACTATTGATACGCATACCTTTCACAAAAACTCCCTTACTAGTGAAGTATTTATCGATGTTCCCGTCACCTAACGCAACGACTGTGGCATTATAGGGAGAAATATCTCCTATTAAAGTGAGATTGTGAAAAGTTACATTTTCTCCGTTGTTATAATTGAGTATAAGCGTGATATTTGTTACCATTTTCATTGAAGAAGAAAAAAGTTGGCTAAATCCAATTTTACTTTCATTATTTGGGCGTTGAGTTTCTTTACTGAGTATTCCGAACACCAATGAGATGGAAAGTATCAATACTAATCCAAAAAGCAGCCAAAGCCGTGAAAATTTCATCGTTCAACCCTATTGTATAATTCAACAGAAATCTTTTTAAGTTGGATAGTTTATCCAACAAATTATCCTACTAAATATTTTATTATAAAGGTTTTGGTAATGATGAAAAAACAGATAATATTGATTTTAGGGCTGATTTTATTAGTCAATTTTACTTTGATTACCATCAATGACGCAAAAGCCTACAATCCATTTAATACCGTTGTATCTGGCGATAAACTTTCATGGAAAGTGTGCGATTATAATGAAACTAATAATTTAGTTGAGCCAGGGGAATGGTGGCGCTATTCGGATTTTTCTTATCAAGGTGAATATGTACTTATTGTGGGAGATATTATCACTTTCACTGTTAATAATCCGCTTTTAGGCAATGGAGCCCTGAAGATTGGGAATCTCACCCTTGCTACAGCAACAAGAGATGATTTCGGGTTCAACTTGAATCTATTTACTGCACCTGCCTTTCCACCATCCCAAAATAATTCTTTTACACCGGGCTTACTCTCGTCCACCAACTGGTCAGCACAGATTACTGCAGCAAATAAAACAGCAGAGGAACTCAACGCCCGTATAATGATTCAAACATTTTATCAAGAATTCTTAGGGCAACCTCGAGCAGTCATCGCGTTTTATTATATGCAAGGCGATCAAATTACGAATGCAATTTATGACAATCAAACCGGTATATTATTACAATATTATTCTAAACATGAACTCTGGTGGCTTGGATTTACTATCTATACTCTTCCCAGTGAGATCCCTTCTTTTATAATCTTCCTTACGCTTTGTGCTCTATTAGGCTTAGTAATTTTCATGATCATCAAAAAGAAGTCCAGCCCAATCCCGCATTTGTTTTGGTCAGACTAATTGCATTCGTCTCCTCACTTTTTCTTTTTTTAATAACTTATTTTTCTCAATAAAAAAATTCTTAAATTAAGCCCTTTTCTATTAATTTAGGAGATTTCTCCAATTATCGTAATAATAGAGGATTAAATTGGAAAAAATCCAAGATATAATAATAAGAAAAGGGCCAGGACATCTTTTCCAATTAGCACATATCGTTTTGGCTTTAAAATTAATCAGTGAGAGGGGACCTATCGGGCGGCATGAATTGGGGCGGGTGCTTGACCTTGGAGGAGGATCTGTTCGTACGCTTGTAAATCGCCTAAAAAGCGCTAATTTGATTACGGTTGAAGGGAAAAAAGGTCATGTCCTTACTGAAGAGGGACAACAAATTTTAGGAGAATTTAAAAAAACTGTAATTCGATTTGAAAAATTAGATTCTGTTGAAGAACTAACCCATAGGAAATTTAATATAGGGTGTCAAACTAGGGCAGTCGCTTCAAAAATTGGTTCAGGGATCAATATGCGTGACATTGCCCTATCTGTAGGCGCAAAGTCCATAACATCACTAATTTTCATGGAAAATAAATTCAATATCCCTACTCTTGATGAAGATTATTTTGTAAAAGAATATCCGAACCTCTCTGAATATCTTCTCTCAAAATTTGATTTTCAGAAAGATGATGTGCTGATTATATGCGGCGCAGATACCGCCATTGAAGCTGAACTTGGCGCGGTTACTGCTGTCCTCTCTTTGATTATTTCCTGAAGTAAGAAGAGAAAAAGAGTACCTTTTAAAAGGTAAAGAAGTTTGGAAATAAAATTAAAAAGCAAAAAGCCAGAAAATAATTTAAATCTTATCTAATTCACCGAGGGCATCTTTCAGGTCGGCTTCTTCGCTTGTGCCGCCTTCCGCCTCAATTGGAGGCTTCTCACCCAAGAATTCTGCTAATACTTTATCTAATTCAGAGGAGGCAGATTTCATTACGAGCCGAATCATTCCAATATTGACATCCTTATCGGTAATAATACAAAGCACACCACTGGAGCCAGCACCTTGGCCAGTATTTGAGGCGAAAATCTTCCCATCGTCGAATTCAGAAGTCACTATTTGGAGACTGCCAATATCCAAACTCTTTCCTTGTTCTTCACTTGCGCAGAAAACAGCTGAGGCAATTGCTCCGATGCCATCAACATCTACGGGGTAATAACTGAACTTGCTAACGTGCGCAATAGTAAGTCCCGTCCTATCAGCTAGAATGACTTTCTTTATTCCCGGTTCCGCCTTGATGATTTTCGCAAGAATCCTATCAAATGATTTTACATCCATTCAATTCGACTCCAAATTTCTCTTATGAATATTACCATTTCGCTAAGGTATAAAACTATTACTAAATTATAACATTTTCTATTAAAACTATAGCTAATTAAAAATTATTCCTCTTTGCTTATATAAATAGTTTAAAGCAAATTCTAGCAATGAATTATTATTTATCTTATTTAAAGTCCCCATTAGCGATTCAGAAATCCCCTAACTATAAGTAAGGAATGGTTAAGCGGGCTCATAATAGAATTATTAAAGATTAAATTCATTTTGAGCTTTGAATATTGAAAAATTGTTATTATAATCTGATAGTTTATGTCGAAAAAAAGTATCCCTTTGCAATATATGCTATTGGATCGAAGATACCAGTTTGACCCTTCCAATCAGCCATTACAGGATAGTAAATTTCTTCCAATTTCTGGATAAATCTTTGCAGGTGATAATTTATAGCGGGAATCTCTTCTGTGCTGATGAGTACCCCGGAAAGGTATATGCTTGAATAGAGATTCACCGTTTTGCTTTTCTTCTTGATAATGGTAGTCCCTTGCTTTTTACTCGGCGTCAATTCGTCGAGCAGGACCTTAATGGAGATAAAAGCCCCAGAAATAATGTGGTCATCAAGTGCCTCGCTTTTTTCACCGAATCCTCTATGGTAAATACAAATACCAGATTTCGTAATGACAAATAATTCTTCAAGTTTGCCTTGCCAATCGAATTCGGATAGTGGAGGTAGTTTGATGAAAAATACGAATATAGGGGCGGTAATAATGATTTGAAAAATAGCACCTGCTAAACGGAATGTCAATCCAAAAAGCATATCGAGATATTCCATTGAAAAAAGAAGCCCTAGAGATAATAGTAGAAAAATTGGCAAAGACTTCAGCAAGCTAATCAAAATACTTTGGTTTTTAAATGCTTTTCTATAGAAATCGATGAAGTAGATAGTAAAAAAACATATAAAAAATGCCCAGAAGATAACAAAGGAAATTTGGATTAATTCTAAGTTTATCAGTGCTATTATTAAGGAAATGACTCCTAATATTAGCAAAATATAAGTGAAAAGGTATTTTCTGAATAAAATTATTTTATATTTTTCTATGAGATAGTAAAAAAGTAAAGCGGATGTCATAAAGGAATAATATCCACAATTTATAAATAAATCACGCAAGCTTCCTTGATTCCAAATAAGGAAAGGAGCCAGGGTAGTATCAGGTAAGAAATAGTCGCTAATTATCAAAAAAAACCACATAAGCGAAATACCGAAAAATAGGGAAGTATAACCGAGTTCTTGAGAAGTTTTCAGTTCTTTTTGCTGTCTTCGATGCTTTAATATGAAGACAAACCCAAGTTCAAGAGCAAAAATTGCAAAAAGCCATTCAAGTATCAGTAATGGAAATCTTAAAGCATCCATTATCGGAAATATGACTGCCATAAATATCATTTTCTATTGCTTTAACATAATTTTTATGAATGGGGTAAAATTCTCGAAGAGACGGTCCTGAATTTCTTTAAATCTATTTAAATTCAGTAAAATTTCCTTATTAATCAATTCAAACTTATATTTTATCGATTGCAATAGGTACCGAAGGCTGCTTAGATCCTTTTTCACAAGTAAGGCAAACGTGATTGAAGGAACAATTGTGCCATGCTCTAATAGAATAAAGTAGTCTTCATGCTTAATTTTATCAATTTTTTCAGCTTGGGTGTCAGTTACGATCTTTATAATTGATTCGATTCCTGAAATTGCCCCTGAAAAAATTCTATCGCCATTAGTTTGGCTGGCTTCCTCTATTATTTTATCCTTTTGGATTAATTGTGCGATTAACTCGGCTAAATTACAGTAATACAGGCAGCTGTTATTTTCTTGATTGATTATAAATAATTTGGAAAGATTTTCTCGGTATTCAAATTCATAGAACGGTGGAAATTCATATCCTGAGAAAAATAAAATAATAAAGCCAGTTAATAAAATGGAAACACCTGTAAAAAAGACAATTTCGTTAATTCCTTTCGGTAATATACCCAAGCCCACTGGAACCGCGAATCCTAAGGCGGTTAAACTTACAATCTCGCCTAATACGAATTGGATAAATTTCGTTCTTATAGAACCCATCGCTCTTCTAATGACTCGTATTTGAAAACTAAAGATGTAGTATGCAGTCAAAATGGTAAATAAAATACTTGCCAAAAATATGGGAGAACGGGCGGAAGGGATAACAATTACAACTATAATAGGAATTAGGCTTAAGCCCATAATGATTTTAAGAATTTTAAGATTCATTATATTGGAAAATTCTTTGATATTTATGAAGTATAGAAAACCAAAAGGAGAAAATAAAGAGGAAGACCACCCAATTCGGGCAAAAATCTCCTTTGAAAAAGCGTCAGAAACAAAGAGGCGGGAGATATTGATGAATAAAGCGCCTAAAACCATTAATAACGTGAAGAATCCGAAAGATAATAGGATTCGGTTAAGTTTAAGATTTGCATCTTGAAGTTTATTATATTGATAAAAAAAATACAGGGCCAATTGAACCCCAATCGTTACTGGAATCAGATAAAAGAGAAATTGCAATTCCTGATCGGGGGAAACCATTAAAAACACCAAGGAATATTAATGAATCATCAACCATGAGTGTATATCAGAATAAATCTTTTGAGCATTCTGGTCCATAAGAAGGCTGTGATTGGCATTTCGATAGAATCGAAGCGTTTTATCGGGAATCGAAATCGATTGATAGAGTTCATATGCACCATGAGGATCTAAAAGCTTGTCTCCAGTCCCTTGGCAGATTAGGATTGGCTTTATAGTTTTATTCGTAATCTTAGGGAGGGTAGTGCGAAAGAGGTCGAGTAAATTAAAGAGCATCCCTAAAGTAACAGGGTTTGTATGCAGGATATCATGGGAATCATATTCATTAAAAGCAGGGAAGTAGGTAGAATTGTTAAAGTCAGAAGGGATTTTGATAGAAATTTTAAGGCGAACATATTTTAGTGCAGAAGCAATAAAAAACAAATGCCTCAAGTTTGAGAAAAGTCTCTGGCGAATTCCTGGAACCAATGCAATAATTCCTTCAACTTCTTGTGGAAATTGCACAGCAAAATTAAGAGTTGTAAGGCCCCCCATACTTTCACCCATTAAATAGAGCGGAACATTGGGAAACTCGCGCTTCATTAGATGGATTAATTGACGCAGGTCTTGATAGACCAGATCAAAGGAATTAAGATGCCCCCGAATCCCAGAGGTCCGTCCATGCCCTCGCTGATCCATGGCACAGATAAGGACATTCTTATCGAAAAAATAATCCGCTAACACATAATATAAATCGGAATGGCATTGAAAGCCATGGCACATCACAATAATCTTATCGATCGGCCCTTGAGGAAGCCAGTACTGATAAAAGATACAGGTTTGATCGGAGGTTCTGAGGATTTTTTCGACCGGATTTGCCGCACATAAGCCATGAATTGATTCGCGTAAATGGGTAAGAAATACGAGATACTGCTGAATTTGTCCCTTAGAGAGGCGTTGAAAAAAAGGTTCTTTCATCTTTTGTTCTAAAAGTGACTGCATAGACATGAAAACACTTTATTGATGAAAATTTTAATTCAAAATAAAAAATAGCTTTTTTATTGAGGCGCTTGAGCTTTCATAGTAAGCCGTTTATTGCATTTCGGGCAGGTTCCATGAATTTTTAAATATTCAAGGAAATGTTCCTTGTGTGCTCGCACATTACACGCTGGACATTGAATTACTATATCTCTTGCGGAGATCGTTGATTTACAGATAGGACAAACCTCGGGCGTTTCAGAAATGGTCAGCATATATTTCTGTCCATTAAAAAGCGCGCTCTCCACATTTTCCCCTAAAATAAACACTTTACCTCCCGATCGAGAACGTAGAAATAATTCAATCCCTTTCTGTCCATCTTTTCTTTCTCCTATCCAATCAACAATGCCAGTAACTTTATTTGAGGTCGCACCCCCTGAGCTAATCTCTGCCTTTAACTCCGTATCAATTACAAATGTGCGCAAAACTTTAATCACTTTCATTGATATCTGCTTCCCAAATTGCGTTAATTGTAGGAGGTCTTGAACGAACATTTCGGGCCCGTTTAATAGGGCGTTTTTGACATCATCATCCGGCATCTTTCATCAACTTACGATTTAATTCTTATTGCATAGAATTAATAACAATAGTAATTTATTAGCTTTTGTTTGCTTATAGAGAAAATCCCATTTATCGATAAAGTACTATTTATCGATCAAGTTTAATAGCAATTTCTTGAAAATGGATTTCGTATGGATAAAATTCAGAAGACGGGAATCGGCGTGGTCGGCCTACCAGGCGCTGGGAAATCGATCATTTCAGAGATTGCACAGCAGTTAAATATTCCTACCATTATTATGGGTGATATTATTAGAAATCTCTGCATTGAAAGAGGATTAGAGGTCAATGCAAAGAATTTAGGCGAATTAATGATTTTTATTCGCCAAGAAGAGGGAATGAATGCGGTGGCTAAACGCACTCTACCTAAAATCATGGAATTAAATGAAGAAGTTGTGATAATAGATGGTCTTCGGAGTTATGAAGAATTAGAATTTTTTAGATCACAATTAGCCAAATTTATTGTGCTAGCAATTCATGCGGCGCCTCTGACACGTTATGCGCGTATTCGGAAAAGAAAGCGACATGATGATCCAAAGGACTTTAGGGCATTCCAAGGACGAGACCAACGGGAAATCTCCGCAGGAATTGCTAAAATTCTTGCTCTCGCTGATATAATGCTGGTTAACGAAGGAAATATCGATGAACTCAAAAATCGACTCTATAAAATTCTGTATCTCATTAAAGAAGGGAAATGGAGGCAACCAAGTTACAGATTATTATAAAAACGCCCGTGAATCCGACAGAAGACAAAGGTAAGGTGGCGCGGTGCCTTCAAAACATTTTAGATAGACCTCAAATTGAAGATGAAGGAGATTATCTCGTTGTATATAGTTCTCATCAGAAGGTTCTAGCATCTATCAGGGCAAAATTACGGGAAGAACGTATTATCGATTCAGCACGAAAGATTATTCTACGTAATTTTAGACATGATTCTGATTATGTCGAATTTTATTTCAACAAACAAGCCGCTTTCGCTGGCCGGATCAATTTTGTTACAAATCCTGACCAAGAGGATTATCTCGGACCTATCACGGTAACGATTACCGGAGATGAGGTCCAAAAGGTGATAGATTGGCTAACCTGGACTAGTTCTGAGTCAGAAGAATAGAATATGAGGAAAAGAAATCCAGTACCGATAGATCTGTATGAGTTCAAATTTTATTATTTTATTTTAAACAAAGGGCAATATAATGGACGAAATTCAATATGAAATTAAGACCATTTAGATATAAAATCTATGGTGAAGGGCACCCAGTTGTCATTATCCCCGGACTTGATGGCATTACCGAATTCTTTGATGACATTATCCCCGAATTAGCCAGACGCTTTCTAGTCATTAAATATTATTTGCCTTTTCTTGCAGAGTTAACGCATGCGAAACAGAGTTACTGCTTCGAGAATATTGCGGCGGATCTGAAAAAAGTGCTCGAAGAATTGGGGATCGAGCGAGCATATCTTATTGGGGAATCATTCGGTGGGGTGTTGGCACAGGTTTTCACCTTGATTTATCCAACAAGCGTGGATAAGCTTGTGTTGATATCAAGTGCGGCCCATTTTGAGCTCTCACGAAAGAATCGATGGCTACGCCACATTTTTCCGATTGTCCCTATGTGGCTATTTGCTCGTGTGCATGTCCATGACGTGTGCGAACCTAGCGACCCGCAATGGGTCAAAGATTTATTTGTGCGTAACGCCACTTGGGCGGATCATGGTTCAGTAGTTGTAAGAGCATGGATGGCCTCAGAAGTAGATTTACGGGATAAGATTGCTTCAATTACAGCCCCCATCCTGCTCATTGTGGGTGAAAATGATCAATTTACTGGTAAAGCGTCGCGGGAAATGCAGCAACTTCTTCCCAACTGTAAGATTGTCGAGATTCCAGGCGGTCACCTCTGCCATGTGACGCATCCCAAATTGTTTCTAGAAGCGACGCAGGATTTTCTAGAAAATTCGTGATGAAGAAGATATTTTGAAGAAAATTTTTCTATTTATCCTCGATGGGTGTGCTGCTGCTCAATTTGAAGCAGCTGAAATGCCATTTCTTAAAAAATTAGCAGAAGAAGGAAGTAGTACACTAGAATGTGAAGCCATTTTCCCCACTGCCACTTATTCTGGGCATAGTTCTATCCTTTCAGGTTGCTTTCCAGACAAACATGGCATAGTTGGTAATCAATTTTATGATCGCAAACTAAAGTTGATAAAAAATTTTGATGACTATAATCCCAATGAGCATATTTTAGTGCCGACTATTTTTGAGCTAATACCCAATCCGTCTTGTGCGATTTGTGAGCCTGTACCCAAAGGTGCCTCTCTAATTATTAAAAAAGCACTCTTCGATCGTCTCCCCATAGAACAGCAAAATCAAGCCATATTTAGCCAGTTAGAAGAATTGCTCAACTCCAATATCAATTTTTATGTGGTGAATTTTCAAGGGATTGATGGGGTCGGCGAGACAAAGGGGCCTACTTCAAAAGAGTATTTAGAATGTTTGGCGGAAGTCGATGGATTCATAGAAGCAATCGTAAAACAACTTCAATCGGAGTATATCTTATTGATCACCGCAGATCATGGTATGACTTCGGTCAATATGAATATTGATTTAGAAAATGAATTAAGGACAGATGGATTTGAAGTAAAATGCTTGCCATCCCATCGAATGAGTCATGTATATTCTGAAACACCTGTGAATGATTTAGAAAACTATCTATCTACTCTACAGTATAGTGATAAGGTTTTTAATTCTAGAGAATTGGAAAGAATCCATCTGAAGCATGAAAGAACAGGAAATCTCGTAATAAGTGCAAAGAGAGGATTTGAATTTGGCATTAAAATGTTAAATGGAAGCCATGGAGGAGTAACTCCTGATGAAATGCTAGTTCCTTTTATTTTTTATGATTCTGAAAAAAAATTAACTAAAAATATTTCGTTGAATAACATGAAACTGGTGGATATTTGCCCAACAATTCTTGATTTTCTAAAATTTAGATTAAAATGTAAATTTCAAGGAAAGAGTCTCTATAAACCCAAAAGAAGTGCTTAAGTTTTTTTATATTCAATTTGGGCAGTTTCAAAATTATATTGAATTATATATTGATGGCTATTAGGACAGGTCAGTTCTTTTCGTAAACAAGACCTTTCGAAGGACTCATTGTAAAAAAGGGGCATGAAATCGAGCGGCGTGATGCGATGACAGGTCGGACAGAAAGCCTCATCCCGAAAAGTGAATTTTAGGTTTATTTCTTCAGAAGGGAAGATTTTAAACGGAAAGATATAGTTTAATCTATAAATCAATGGTTTATTTTGCAAAGAGGTATTTGGGATTAACCCTGGAGCCCATGGATCAACCAATTTAGTTCTCAATTTCAGTTGAGCGCTATTATTGATTTGCCACCATCTTATAATTTGTTCAGGTAGGAGCGGAATGAGATTTGGTTCAAAATTTTTCCCAAGATAGTTTATTTGATTTGTTAATCCATGATCAGGGAGAAAAAGAGCAATTTTTAGCAGCTTTTTTTCAGCTTTTGCATCTACGGAAATCAATTTGGAGAAATGATGACCACAATCAAAAATCACATATTTCACGCAATTATTATCCTCTAAATAGATGTAAAATGGATGGTAATCGTGAGGGTGATAGGGAATCCATTGGGTCTTATAAAAAAAGATGCACTGAATACATTTTCCCCAATTGCTCTCTAGAATTCTATAGTATAATCCTTCCTCTTTGGAATTAGGGGGAAAACATAGGAAATATTTGAAGATTATTTTTAAATTTTTAAAGCTGAATCCCTTTAATAGCGATTTATTGTAGTTAAGGTGGTATGCGGGCTTAGCAGTGCAGAAATGTGTCTTAAAGTATTTCATAGACAGTACATTTTACGTATATTAAATTTAAAAATAGAATTGCAACAATTAAGCCAAACAAGTCTGGGATTTATAGAATCATTTGATATGTGAAAAAGACAGAAATAGGAAAAGAAAGAGATTAATTGCCCTAACACAGGCATTGTTTTGAGGATTTTACTAAAAAAACTTAATTTAACGGATTGGCTTTTCTTTTTTCTTCAGGATTAACTGGTCTAGGGCGACATTATTAATTTTAATGACTTTCCAACGAACCCCAGGCAAATCACCTTTGGATCGACCCCGAACCCCACCGATTCCTTCAACCAATACTTCATCATGTTCATCAACATAGTTTAAAGCGCCATCTCCGGGTAAAAAAGCTGTGATTTGTTTTCCATTCTTGACTAATTGGATTCGAACGCATTTGCGAATGCCTGAATTCGGCTTTTTCTCTTCAATGCCCACCTTTTCAAGCACAATACCTTTCGCCATAGGCGCTCCTTCTAACGGGTCGGCTTTTTTGACGTAACCTAATATTTTATTCTTATATCTTGTGCTTTTCCACCGAAATCGCTTTCTTTTACGAGTGAGCGCGAGCCCTGCGAATTCGCCGTTGGGTGATTTAGATCGACTCATATCAAGACCTCAAATATTCATAAAGGGTTCTTATATCGATTCGATGGTTTCAAATCGTCATAAGATTTACGTTGCAATATAAGCATTTAAAATATTAAAATGCTTTCGATGATTAATTCAGTACCTCCGAATGTTAAAAATCAACCGCTTTTTCTGATTTTGTAAAGTTTTACTTGAGGCGCCTAACTAAAATCTGGAGTGATTTGAGTAGGAGGAGCATTTTCATTCGAGAAGTCGGGAGTATATACTGCTTTTTAAGTTTAGATTGCTGAATTAGGCTGAGTAAAATTTATAAACTGTATGGAATGACTGCAAATAATTGAAAAAAAATACGCGGATTGCGTGATTTGATCACAGTATTTTAACCGTTCTGCTTAGTAGATAAAAGTAGTTTCAACTCAGTTTTGGAACCCATTGGAGAAAATTTTTTTTAAATCTTTATAATCTCTAGGATTTCATTCAATAAATTACATATATCGACGAGTGATTCAAAATCTTTTCCCAAACTACTTTTTAAAAGCCCATAATTCAACCTTTTCCCCACTGACAACAATTGCACCATCATTTGGGTCCAGATAGCGATTTTTAGTCTTTAGATCTTAGAATGAGCTAAGTTCTTTGCGATTCTGAATGAAGCAAACTCAGAAAGTGCTTGTGATAGAAGGATGTGGTGTAAGTTTGTATCTTTTATTATGATAGGCTTACCGGTACTTAAGATTTTAGATCGAAAACTAGCGTTTAAATCTGGAATTTGAATTAAATCCACAGGTAGCTTCAACTCAATTTCAAGTTGCACTCCCAAATTTAATAGCTCTTCAAAAGTGAGCATAGGGATGGTATATATTGCTATATCGAGATCACGAATTTTCTCTCTTTGGATTAAACTTCCGAAAAAATAGGCCAATTTGACGGAATCAAGTTTAGAAAAAAGTTCTTTCAATATTTGATATATTTTTGCTTTTTTGCGGTTATTAAATTCGTAATATCTTATTTCTTCAGATTTAAATACCATATTGCTCTTCCATCTTGATTAATAGCTCCTCAACTTCTTTGAAGTTGTTTTTTATGGAATTATATATCTTGCCATTTTCTATGCTCCAATACCTATGCGTTATGAGATTTCTTAATCTTGATATCTTGATTAAATTCTCCGAGCTCGTAATAAGCCCTTTCTCCTCAAGGATTTTGAAACATTCAAGATAGGATTCTGGCTCTTTACCTAATTCATTAATTACTACATGTAAACACATGCTACCCAGAGCTTCGGCGAGAACAATAATCTGATACCTTAAAGAATATTTCTCGTCTGAATTCATCTCTTTATATGGCTTAGACGTAAGTCTATTAATTTCTTTTATTAATTCCGCACTTCTTGGATTCTGCTTTTTATATAGTCAGTATCTACGCTCATTTAGCCACCTGTTAGCATAAAAATAACCTTTCAAGAAGTTATAAAAATTTACAAATTTCTATAAAAATTTATAAAGTTTCTATGCTTCTGATCCATCTCGCCGCAGGCAGCTGCGGATAGACCCGCCCTAAGGTTATCAGGCGGTATGCCC
>Ga0315310_10000366_pt1 | contig 29135 bp, 30 predicted proteins | sample TDP5_MG_FD_203630 | JGI IMG/M metagenome (GOLD analysis project Ga0315310, IMG submission 203630) | Freshwater sediment microbial communities from Lake Towuti, South Sulawesi, Indonesia - TDP5 | ecosystem: Environmental > Aquatic > Freshwater > Lake > Sediment | place: Indonesia: South Sulawesi...
AATCTACCGAACCAGCAATATTCAGTCCGCATTCACAGACAAAGACGCCAATCCTCATATCTTCCATTTTTTCACTTCCCTTCATTTACCATCAACCATGTATAACTTTCAGAATTCATTTTAAGATGATCAATTTTTTAATCCATACCCGATTCTGTGTTTCAAGACAACAAATGTAAGCCCCTGCGCCCATTATATTACCACTACTATCAGTACCATCCCAAACAACAGAACAGTAGCAAGTAGCGAGTGAAAAATTCTTAACTAATCTACCGCTCGTATCGTAAATGTTTAATGAAATTTGGGATTTAGGATTTGCCTGTCCCGTTTGATGTTTACTATCAAACGGGGTGAAGTCATTGGGATTTGGAACTTGGAATTTAATCGTAAGATTTCTAAGGAATGGATTTGGAAAGGCTTCTAATCTTATTCTCTCAGTGTCCGGTTTTCGGGTTTCTTCAATTGCAAGTTCTTTTTTCACAATCACATTTATTGAATCTTTCAAATCAGGATTACCCACTGAACTCACATGTAGATTCAAGACTTCAATTCCGTAATTTGGACCAGGATAAACACCAACATCAATATTCGTATCAATTTCACCGGCAAGAAGATAATCATACAAAATTACTCCAGGTGGTGCACAAAGACCACCCACACAAAAAATTTCATCCCATCCTGGCACACTATCAACAATGCGACAATCAAACGCATAACTATCAGGAAGTGTACCAGTATTTTGAAGACGAAAATAGAATGTTACAAAGGTCGTTGTGTCGGTTGCAATCTTCACAGTGTCATCAAGACAGGTAAAGTCAAAGTTATATTGCGCCGATAGAAGCAAGACAAAACCCAATATAGCAATAACTAAAAATTTTATCTTTATTGTCATATTAATCCTCCTTACTTACGATTCTTTTTTCCACGATTGCCTGAAGCACCTCTTTTGTTGTCTTATCCTGAATAAATGCTACAATCCCGAGTTTATCTTTATGCCAGTTATCCTGTAGGTTGAAATTAACTTCTTTTACTATGGAATCAGGATAAGATAAGCCAATCGGAATTCCTCTTTCATCGGGAACCATCTTTCGCATTACATAATTGAATGTTGATTCTGGGGCACCACTTTGAGCGAAATAGACACTATCTTCGTATACTACAAAAAATAGATAGCGATCATCTATTTTTATTGAATCTACTACAACAATGTGAAGTTTTAAATTAACTGAAAAGGCGATTAAATTTGTCTCCAGATGGAGTCTCAACTTCGGTTCTCTATTTCTTTCAGAAATAATAAAGTTTTTGTAAGTTGCGTAGTCTTGATTCGGGTCTTCAGTTTGGACAATGTGGATGCCATCGAAAACAACAGTGGGTGAGGCAGTTATTTGATACAGCGATTCCCGAACTGCAACATAAGCAGGGCTCAATGTATCACCGAGAATACGGCGATGGTAAACAATCACTGCCAGACTATCTTGATATTCATGAAATAAACTATCAAGTGCGTCCTCGGCATAAGGACAATATGTGCATCGGGCAAAACTGAAATCCTCGGCAAGCACAATTCTACCAGTTGGTTCCTCAATCACCTTCGGTGCCTCAGAACAAAAGTGGATAAAAAGAAATGGAACAGCGTAGAGAACTTTCCACATCGTTCTTCTTTTTGTTTTCATTATTTCAACCTTTTTTAAATTGTCCTTCGGGCAATAAATTATTTTTCTTGAGGAATCTTTTAATTATATCAACGCGCTCCTCAAGAATTTCAAGGGAAATACCACAGTCTGAACTTATCTCCCTTGGTGTTGGTATGAGGCAGACCTTAAACCCCTGTTCTTTTAATACCCTCTCAGCCTTCATTACATAGTGGACCGAACTGAATGTCATTACCCAATTATCTGGCATAGCGCCTCACATAGGTTATCAATTTCTTTGGTTGTGTTAAATAGACCTAAACTCACACGCACTGTGCCTTTGGGAAATGTGCCGATGGTTTTATGTGTCTGGGGTGAACAGTGTAAACCAACCCTCACTCCAATGTCGTATTTTTCATCAAGAATCTCACTAATTTGAGAAGGTTCTCGGTCTTTAATATTTACTGAAACTACCCCTGTTTGAAGCCTTTTATTTTTCGTTCCATAAATTTTTATGCCGGTTATTGCAGATAATTTTCCAATAAGTCCACCAGCAAGATTCTGCACCTGTGTTTGAATGTTTTTGATGCCTCTATTTAATGTAAATTCAACACTTGCCTTTAATCCGACAATTCCAGGTAAATTTAGTGTGCCACTTTCATATTTGTCAGGTAGAAATTCGGGCTGAATTTCTGATTCTGAATTAGAGCCAGTGCCACCAAATTTTAAAGGCCTCAATCTGATACCCTCTTTAATATAGAGGCAGCCAACGCCTTGCGGACCCAAGAGCCCTTTGTGTCCAGAAATTGCCAAAAGGTCAATATTGTCTTGTTCAACATCAATAGGCAGAAAGCCAACTGTCTGTGCGGCATCAACCAAGAATGGAATATTATTCGCCCTAGCAATCTTTCCGACTTCTCTGATTGGTAGTATTGTGCCAATGACATTTGAGGCGTGATTCATCACAATCAATTTTGTTTTCTTGGTAATCTTTGATGCAACTTCATCCGGGTCAAGTTCACCCTTTTGAGAGCATCTTGCCAGTTCTATCTTTATTTTCTTCTCTTTTTCAAGATACCTGAGCGGACGCATGACCGAGTTATGTTCAAGACTTGAGGCAATGACACAGTCGCCCTCTTTAAGCCCGAGACCAAAAATTGCCAGATTGAGTGCCTCAGTTGCATTTGCAGTAAATATGATATGAGAAGAATCCTTTGCCCTAATTAGATTGGCAATTAATTCCCTGGTCTCAAAGACAAGCCTTGATGCCTCATAAGCCCTTTTATATGCTGAGCGCCCAGCGTTGGCGCCAATATTTTCAATATAGTTCCTCATCGCTTCAATAATACATTTGGGCTTAGGATAAGAGGTCGCCGCATTGTCAAGATAAATTCCCATTATAATCTTATTACCTTCTCGGCATTAAGTAGAACTTCAGTAATCTCAAAGAAATTTGAGATTCTTCCTACTTTAACCTTTTCTTTAAGACCAAAATAATCAAGACAGGTGCCACAAACCAATAATTCTATACCCTGTTTTGCTAATTTATTCAAACTATCTAAAAAATTGGAACCTTCAACAGTCAATTTGACCCCGTTATTCATAAAAATTAATTTGTTGGGCTTGGGTTCTAACTCGAGAAGGGTAGGAAAGAAAACCTTCATCAGAATTCCACCAAGTTCATCGCTTCCCTGGCCGATGGTATCTGAAGGAATAAGAAATACTGTAGCATTGGTCTTCTTTTGTGGTTTAGGCGAGCATATTTGCTCTTCTGGGACTTCTCCATATGCCTTCTTTATCTTTATGACAAAGTCATGGCCCTGTTCCCTAATTTCTACACCACAGCCGGCATTCCTGGCGAATCGTGCGACATTTTCAGCAGAGGCATTATTATCTACAATTACTTCGATGATCCCGGTTCTCATCTCCTCCAGGGCTTTTTTTGTCAATACTACTGGTTGTGGACAGGATAGTCCCCTGGCATCAATCTTATTCAACATAAATCCTCTGTTCTTCTGGTTCAATTACTTCGCCGATAATCTTAGATGATGTTAACCCCTTTTTATGGAGTAAATTTAACAAATCACCACTCCGTTCTTTGGCAATGGATATAAAAAGCCCACCAGATGTCTGGGCATCGCATAATAGCATTTGCACTTCTTCAGTAATATTTTCTGAAAATTTTGTCTTATGTTTTATAAATTCAAAATTCTTCACTGAACCTGCGGGAAATAGGCTCATCCGGCTAAGTTCTAATGCCTCCTCAATTATTGGTACTTCTTTGCTATATATTTTTATACTCGCATTGCTCATTTCTGCCATTTCCCAGGCATGACCCAATAGTCCAAAGCCTGTAATGTCGGTAGCACTTGAGACCCCGACCTCTATCATTGCCGCGCAGGCAGTTTTATTTAACTGAGTCATAAAAAAGTTTATCTTTTGAATTGCCTCGGGCGGAGCAAGCTCTGCCTTTAATGCGGTAGAGATTATTCCGGTTCCCAAGGGTTTTGTAAGGATAATTTTGTCCCCAACATTTGCCCTGTTATTTGTAATAATTTTATCGGGTTCCACTACACCGGTTACGGCAAGACCGCACTTTATTTCTGAGTTCTTTATTGTGTGACCGCCAAGAATAACTGCATCTGCTTCTTTTACTTTGTGGGCAACACCTTCAAGAATTTTGGTGACTGTGTCATTGTTTACTTTATCAACTGGAAAAGAGATAAAGCTCAAGGCAGTAATTGGTTTCGCCCCCATTGCATATATATCACTCAAAGAATTCGCGGCAACTATCTGTCCAAAGATATAAGGGTCATCAACAATCGGTGTGAGAACATCAACGCTCTGGACAATTGCCAGATTATTATCAATCGCATAAACACCAGCGTCATCCATAGCATCACCACCGACTAATAATTTAGGGTCACTGAATTTTGGTAGCCGGCGCAAAACCTGCACCAGTGTCTCCTGACAGACCTTGGCAGCTCAACCGGCCACATTAGCAAACTTTGTCAATCTAATACCTTCCATTAAAATCTCCATTACCAAATAGTTAACAAGTTAACAATTTACGCTGAAGGAATTGTGTGTAACGAATTTGGTAAATAACTCGGTGGGTTAAAGGAGCTTGATAATTATGTGCTACATAATATCGGAGGTCTCGAAATACAGAATGTCTTCTGTTAAGGCGCGGACCTCGACGAGGTCCTGAGGTTCGCAGAGTCATCTTTTACCCTTCTTGTTCAATAAACTGTGTAAGTCTATACGAACCTCTTTGGTCCTAAAGATTGGCAACATCTTTTTAACCCTGATTTTCATATTAACTATTATATCTAATCCTTTACATTTGTCAATGGCTCAACTTTATGAATGAAACTGGCTAAATCACTATATTCATCAAGATAAGAATGGTGCATCGTTTCTCTTCTTTTTCGATTTTTTAAAGAATATTGCCAGACCATATCCGGCACCAAAAACAATTAAAGTTCCTACTACTCCTGAAATGGCCGTAGCAACCTTTTCGTTTTTTATTCCTGGCCAAGTATAATCTGGAATCGGTGATGATAACGCAGGCTCTGTTTCACCTTTTTCTATAAAACCTTTATCCTGTGCCACCCTTTCTAATCCATCTGGCCATGATGAGGCAAATGGTGAAATGATGAGGGCAAGAAAGACGGCTACAATTAAGCCAAAAAGAATTTCTTTTTTATAGGGTAAGGGTGAGGGTCCCATGGCTAAGCCTCCTCTGGTTTGTATATCAAATCCGGTCTTACCTTCAAAACGAAACCGAGGATAAGGGTTGTAATTATTGCCTCACCGATGCCGATTATTGCATGCACACCAGCCATTGCCGGTAGAACAACCTTCAGCTGGTATATGCATTTTATCTCCTTTCTTTCAAGATAACCTCGCTATTGCTCGGTTACTTGTTGATTCAAACGGATAAAAGCAGATGTAAACAGATAAAACAATATCTATCTGTATGCATCAGATTAAATCTGTCTGAATCAAAGGTATTGGAATTTTTGAAATTCCAATACCTAAAATTCATAGTGCAACCCGAGGGTTGCGGTCTTTGCTTCCAATTTAAAATCGCTGGCAAGACCGCCATCTACTGCAAGGTTATTAAGTATTCGGTATCGTCCACCTAATTGCCATTCCTGTAAACCTTCTTTATCACCGAGCGCTTCAACGCCTGCGCCAAACTTCATCATATTGTAGATTAATGCCAATGCGTAGGTTATTGTGCTATCACCAACAGAATATCCCAGATTGGCATCTATTTCGGTTTGACCAAAAAATCGAGTCAAAATTCCATTGAGACAAAAAGGAAAATCTCCAAAACTTGTTGTGAATGATGCCGAAAACATATCTGGGATAAGAGCATATTTTAAACAAAAATCAGCATTGCTAAAATCCCGGGTTTCTTCTGGAACGAGACAATAACCAAAACCTACGCCAATATCCATCTTCTCAGTTAGACCATGTTTGAATCCCAGACCAAAAGTGCCTTCATCCTCCCAGAAATCATAACCGATTTCCAGCTCGTAGCCCGCGGCCTCTACGGTGCCGGCATCATCAGTAGTAAAGGGTCTTGCCGCATAGAGCATAGCCATAAATCCTATGATTGCAATGCTGATTGTCAGATTCTTCATTTAACCGCCTTTCCTGATAATCTTCCACATCCAAATGTAGCGGTGTAATTCATTATCCTATAATATGTCGGATAAATCCGACCGCGACAAATATATTTATAGCACGAAAATAAAATTCGTAACACATAAATTTAAAAAAATATTCATAGTAATTTTTTACCGGTTGTGGTTGTCGTGAGCTTACCATGCTTAATTCCTTTTGTACTCAAGAGCTTATAAGCAATCTTTTTGATATGCGTGCTTTTACCCTTTACCGCAATTATTTCAAGACAATTATGCTTGTCGAGATGAATGTGCATTGTCGAGATTATTTCTCGATGAAATTCATGCTGTAATTCTGTCAGTCTTTCAGTCAGTTCTCTGATTTCATGGCTGTACACAATTGTAATTGTTCCGATTGTCTCGCCACTTACAATTTCCCATTCTTTTTGGACAAGACGTTCACGAATTAATTGCCTTATTGCCTCAGAGCGATTGGGAAATCCGAGTCTGTTAATTAGCAGATCGAATTCTTTTAACAACGCTTTACTCATTGAGACACCAAACCTTACCGCCTCAGCCATAAACCTCCTTAATATATCAAAAAACTAAACACCTAAAAAAGACGTAGGGCAAACCTTTGGGTTTGCATTATATTTAAAAAATTTTAAAAGTTAAGTGCTTATTCTCAACTTCCACCAACTATTCTCTTCCCGTATTCGAAGCCCTTGTCAAATGCCTTAAGGTTTAAAGGAACCGCCTTCTCGGGGACTGATTCAGGAATCGCTTTCTTCATAGCTTCATAAGTAACAACATCAGTAACTGCTGTAAAAAATCCAAGCATTACAACATTGGCAACGATACGGTTCCCTAATTCTTCTGCAAATCTTGTTGCTGGAATCTTTAAAATTTTAATGTTACCTCGGGGAGGCTTTAACCTGACTAAGTCTTCGTCTATAAGAAGTAATCCTTCCTCACCCAATTCAGGTTCAAATTTATTATAACCTTCTTGAGACATAGCAACCAGAACATCTGATACTGCGACATAAGGGTAGAGGACCCTGCTCGGCGATACGACCAATTGGGCACTACAGGCCCCGCCCCTTGCTTCCGGGCCAAAGTCCTGATTCAATGTAGCAAACTTGTTGTCATAGAGAGAGGCTGCTCGACCGACGATATATCCAGACCTGATAATCCCCTGTCCTCCGTATCCAGCAAATCTGACCTCAGCCATTTAAACCTCAGTTAAATCCTAAATTTTAATATCTAAACCCTAAACAATCTCTAAATTCCAATATATCAAATTCAAAACTTTGTTTGGAACATTGAAATTTCAAATTTCGAATTTGTTTAGAATTTAGTGCTTCGGATTTAGAATTTGTATTGAAATTTTTCAAAAACCAATACGTGGACTCGTTCTCAGCCATTGCTAAACTCCATAGGGAATAAATTTATCACCCAATACTTTACTAAGTTGCGCATTATAGGAATCAATGAATGTTGGTTTTTCCTTATCTGTGAACCTGCCTACCGCAATCTTCTCTTCTGAGTTAATCCCTACATTCCTCGGGTCTTCGTTATTTTTAATGATTGAATTTTCGTAGTAAAAATTTAATAAATTGGATTCGATATTGCTAATTTCGATGTAGTAATCCGAACCAGGTGCAATGATTTCAATCAAGGACAAACCCCGCTTGTTCAAGGCTTCACTAATTGAATTTGCGAGTTCTTCAGTATGTAAGGCTGTCCACCGTGCAGAATATACAGCACCGCAAGAGTTTGCCAGATGGGGCATATTAAAGGGTTCCTCAAAAGTTGAATAGGGCGAGAATGAGTGTGATGTTGAAGGGGCAAGTCTGCCGGCTATTTTTTTATAAACGAAATTGTTCATACAGATAACAAGAAGTTCCATATTTCTCCTTCCTGTATGGACAAAGTGATTGCCTCCGATTGTCATCAGGTCGCCAACGAATGGCACTACCCTGAGCACTGGATTACCAATTTTTAATCCAGTGCCAAAGGCAATAGCCCTTCCTCGAGGAGTATGGAAAAAGTCAATTCCTAAATAATCAACTAACTCAGGGTTAAATGGTATGTCTGACGGAACCGCAATCTTTGATGGTTTAATACCTGATTTTTCAATTCCTTTAGCAAACGCTGAGATGATAGGATTCATTTTTATGTTTTGTAATCTCCTTCGAAAACAAATTTTTCAAGACTTGTTTTATATTCAACAATCCCTTCAGATTTTCGTTCTTCCTTCGTCGCATATTCAATTGCATTACATATATCATCTGGATTATGAACACCAGCTCCACCATGGGGAACGAGAATCACATTTGCCTTGCCGTGACTGCACCTTTCAACCTCAAAGGCGATCTGGCCATAATTTATCTCAGGAACTACAAATGCCTTTATATTCTTTCCCAACTCGGTTATCCTCTCATCCGGGAATGGCCAAACTGTTACAAGCCTGAGAGTGCCCACCTTTAACCCTTTTTCTCTTGCAAGTTCAACCCCTTTTACTGCGACTCTCGACGATATTCCAAAGGAAACCACAATCACATCAGCATTCTCTGTGCCATCTTCTTTCAGTTCAATAATTCTGTCTTTATTTAATCTAATTTTGTCAACGAGTCTTTTTGTATAAATTGACCTAAACGCCTCATCTTTGACCGGGTAGCCTCGTTCATTATGGACCTGTCCGGTAATATATAATTTATGACCATCTCCAGCTTTTGCCATCTTGGGTATGAGATCTATGTCGGGTTTGAATGGCATGTATTCGTTTGGTGGGCCATCATAAAATCTCCTGGGCTCAATCTCTATTTCATCAGCCGATGGGATAACAACCTTTTCGGTCATATGGCCAACACATTCATCGGACATTATCATAACCGGGCAACGATATCGTTCAGACAAATTGAATGCCTTAATTGTGTAATCAAACATTTCTTGAGGGGAATCCGGAGAAATAGCTATGAGTTCATAATCACCGTGCGAACCCCATCGTGATTGCATCATATCGGCCTGTCCGGTCTTGGTTGGAACTCCAGTTGATGGACCGGTCCTCTGGATATTTAAGAGAACAAAAGGTGTCTCTAGCATGGCCGCGAAACCGATGGTCTCCATCATAAGCGAATAACCCGGACCCGATGTAATAGTCATTGCCTTAATCCCAGCCCATGAAGCACCAACCACAGCTGCGATTGATGCCAGTTCATCTTCCATTTGAATAAACATTGCCCCTGCCTTTGGCGATATACGGGCATAGGCCTCAGCCGCCTCGGTCGAAGGTGTAATTGGATAACCAGCCACAAATCTGCATCCGGCAGCCAAGGCACCATAACCAGACGCAACATCACCATCTATATAATGGACACCAGTAAGAACATCCCTTGGAATAGCCTTCATAAAACAAAGTTAATATTAGTTAATAACCGTTAACATCAGTGAATAATGGTTGCAAACCAATCTCCTTTGACTAATACAAATGCCGCCGATAGTAACCGTCGTTAACTTTTTGTTAACCATACATTAACCATTATTTATTACCCATTTCTTCTGCAAGCCATCTCTTATATGACTCGGTGTATGTGGGTCTCTCTCGGTCAACAAATTTACCTTCAATGATCTTGGTCTGGAATCCAATGTCAAGATTTTTTGTATCTTCCCCATGTCTTATCTCGCAATTATCATGATAGAATTTCATCATATCAAGGCCATCGCCTAACCTATTTATTCTTGAGTAATACTGAGCACAGGGAGAAACGACCTCCACTACTGAAAATCCACGTTTATTTAGGGCCTCTACCAAGGAGTTGGTTAACCTTCGAATGTTTAATGCCGACCATCGTGCAACATATACAGCTCCTGAAGATTCCGCTATGTAAGGAACACTAAATGGTGGTTCCACACAACCATAAGGGCAGGTTGTGGCATAGGCACCGAGTGGAGTTGTTGGGGCTACCTGTCCTCCAGTCATCGCATAGATAAAGTTATTAACACAAAGCACGAGCATGTCAATATTTCTCCGTGCCGCATGAATGAAGTGATTACCACCAATCGCAATAAGGTCACCATCACCAGAAATGACCACTACTTTTATTTCTGGATTCCCAAGCTTAATTCCGGTTGCAAAGGCAATGGGACGGCCATGGGTAGTATGAAATGAATCAAGTTTTACATAACCGGCAACCCTTCCAGTGCAGCCTATGCCTGAAACTACTGCTACCTTGTTTAAGTCAATTTTCGTTTTTTCAAGGGCAGCAGCAAATGCAGTTACTGCTATGCCAATTCCACAACCGGGACACCAGATATGAGGCATCCGGTCCATGCGGAGTAAATTATCCATTGGATGAACATCGTCTCTTTTTGTTGGCACAGGTTGAGTTTCTTTGAGTTCAGTCATTTCCATTTTTCGCTTCCTTGTTATTTTTAAACAACCTCTATAACTCCATTTCTTACCTTATCTTCTTTCAGGGCTCGATTGATAGCAGAGAGTAAATAATCCGGGTTATCAACTTCCTTTTCTATATAAGAAAGAAGAAATACATTAGACCTTCCATAACTGCACCTTTCCACTTCATAAACAATCTGACCACAATTCATTTCCACCATAATAAAGGCCTTTACTTTTTTGGCAAGTTCAGCAACTCGCCTTTCGGCAAAAGGCCAGATGGTATTGAGCTTAAGACTACCAACTTTTATTCCGGACTTTCTTGTCTGTTCAACTGCTTTAATTGCAACCCTTGAAGTGACGCCATACGAGACAACAATAACTTCGGCATCATCGGTTCCGGCTTCCTCAATCTCAACAATCTTGTCTGCGTTACGACGAATCTTCCAAACCAAGGGATGTACATTATATTCCTGACACTCCTCAAACATGATGGGGTAACCGCGGTCATCATGGGTTAGACCTGTAACATGGAATCTATAACCATCACCTATATCCACCATGCGCGGAACGAAATCTTCATCCCTTTTGAATGGTAGATACTTTTCTTTTGGTCCATTATAATACCTTCTTGGTTCGATTTCAATCTCTTCAGCCGACGGAATCAATACCTCTTCTCTCAAATGAGCAATATGCGCATCTGACATTACTAAGGCGGGAACTCTATAGCGTTCGGAAAGATTGAATGCCTTGATAGTAAAATCGAACATCTCTTGGGGAGAACTTGGCGAAATGGCAATTATTTCATAATCGCCATGTGAACCCCATCGTGACTGCATCATATCTCCTTGAGATGGTCTTGTGGGAATACCAATTCCAGGACCAACATGTTGCACATCAACAATTACGCAGGGTGTTTCCAACATCACACCCAGTCCAATATGCTCCATCATATTAGAAAAACCCGGACCCGAGGTTACGGTCATTGCCCTCTTACCTGTCCAGGCCGCTCCCAAAACTGCAGCCAGGGCTGAAATTTCATCCTCCATCTGTATAAAGGTGGCGCCAACTTCCTTAGCCCTTTCAAGGAATCTTTGGGATATCTCGATTGCGGGAACAATAGGATAGAATCCTAAAAAACGACAACCCGCTGCCAAGGCGCCTTCAACACATGCCTCATTACCGGTGAGATGATGGGTTCCCTTTAACACACCGTTTGGATCAGCCTTCATTTTCCTTCTTTCCCAACGGTAACATTCTCTTCTTTTTCCTCTTTTAAGATCACATAGATGGCAAATTCCGGGCAAAGCATTTCGCAGAGGTGGCATTCAAGACAGGCATCGGGGTTTTTTGCATAGGGTGGATGATACCCCTTTTGATTGAACTCCTTGGACAATTCAAGAACATCCAGTGGGCAGTATTCGACACAAAAACCACATCCCTTACACCTATCTTTAATTATGTGAATTTCACCATGGGGAATCTTGATTTTATCCGCATCAAGCGGTTTTCGCCAAAATTTCATAGTTAATTATTGTACCTTATTGTATCTAAGAAATTTCAAAAGTCAAGCAGTATCTTGTGGTTTCTGATGGAGGATTTCCTTAGTTTTAAGATAACACCATAGTTTCTGGTTTTTCGGTCACTGCGACGAAATGAATAGAAATATTCGGGATAGCATTTTGTGCAGTAGTCTAAAGAATCAATGAGTCTCTTTTTGCCAAGTTGTGTAATTACTACATTTTTGAGGTCCAAAAATATTTTCCCTTTTCTGTGAATTAATGCCCTGGGAAAATCTTGTATAAAAAATTTAGCAACATCTTCTTTTATTTCATAACAACAGGGACCAATGGAAGCACCAAGGCAGTATTGGTATTTCTTCAATAGTTGAGCCGCTTTTTGCACAATCCCTTTTAAAATGGAGCGCCAACCACAATGGATTATGCATATCGTTTCTCGACAAAATAGATAGACTGGTAAACAATCAGCAATCTTGACACCAAGGCCGATGCCCTTTTTTGTTATTAAACCATCGCCGATAGGTGTATCATTTTTATCAATGTCCACAATGATATTTGTGTGCATTTGCCTCAAGAAGACTGGCTTGAACTTTTCTAAAAATTGCTCCTGTCCATATTTTGTTGAATATAAAAGAAGATTATCTTGCCACCGGAACTGAAAATATTGGATATCTTTTTCTTTGACTAAATGCCATCTCATTCAATTTTTTCCATTTCTTTGACCTTTAAGATAACCTTTCTCTTACCAATAAGTGAATCTTCCGAAATTGAATAGAGGCAATTGATTCTTGTTTTGCCAACTTCCATATTTAATATATTCTCTGCCTTACCATAGGCAATGGCCTCGAATACCTTTTTTTCTTTTCGTAACGCAAATTTTAGATGCTCTTCACCTACAATCCGAGGGACACCGACGACCTCAAGATCTTCACCCAGGAATGTTGGTTGAGGATTTTCTGTGCCCGTTGGCTCAAAATATTTTAAAAAATGTACTACATCATCGGTGATATCTTTTAAATCCAATTTAAATTCATAATAGTGTTTTTTTATGAAAATCTTTTCATCAAAATTTTTTGCAAAGTCGTTAATTTTTGCCCGAAACATATTGATGTTCTCTTTTTTCAATTCCATCCCTGCAGCCTGTTTATGTCCGCCGAATTTTTCAAGCAAGTCGCTGACAGCATTCAATGCCTCACAGATATCAAAGCCGGGCACTGAGCGGGCTGAACCTTTTGCGGTATCTACCTTTAGTGACAAAAGAATAGTAGGTTTGGCATACTCTTCAGCAATCCTTGATGCAACAATGCCAATTACGCCTTCATGCCAGCCTTCTTTACCGATGACGATGACACGGTCTTTTATTAGATTCTCTTCTTCAATTAATTCTTTTGCTCCCATCAGGATAGCGTCCTCTATTTCCTGACGTCTTCGATTGTCTTCCGAAAGACTTTTGGCAAGTCGCAAGGCGTAAGATTTGTCTTTTGTAAGGAATAGCTCGATTGCCTCCTTAGCATCACGCAGGCGTCCGCAGGCATTTATTCTTGGACCGATAATAAATCCGAGATGATAGGCAGTAAGTTCAGTTTTTAATGCCGTCTCTTCTAAAATTGCCTTGAATCCTAACTTTTTGCTTTTGATAATTTTCTTAATGCCGTGTTTTACTAAACAGCGATTTTCGTCAATCAAGGGCACAACATCAACAACACTGCCAAGGGCTACAAGGTCTAAATCTTCATAAAGTTCCTCATTTGGTAGGTTCAATTTATCAAAGAGGACAAATAGCATCTTATAAGCGACACCCACACCTGCCAGATCTTTGAAAGGATATTCACTCTGAGGCAGTTTGGGATTCACAACCGCATATGCCTCAGGCAGAACCTCTCTTGGCTTGTGATGGTCTAATACAATAACATCGATTTTTTTATTCTGTGCATAGGCAATTTCATTCATTGCCGTGATGCCGCAATCCACCGTAATCATTAGTGAACACCGGCAATTTACCGCATAGTCTATGCCGGCCTTAGAAACACCGTAGCCCTCAACCAGGCGATGAGGAATATAATATTCAGCCTCAATCCCTAACTTTCTGAAATTCCGCACAATCAGTGCCACGCCGGTAACGCCATCAGTGTCATAATCACCATGGATGAGAATCCGTTCCTTATTTTTCATTGCCTGAAGGATTCGTTCAACTGCCTTTACCATATCAGGTATCAAAAGTGGATTACCGAGATTATTTAGCGAAGGCGCAAAAAATTCTTCAATCTTCTGAGGTGTATCATAACCACGATTCTTAAGGATTTGAACGATAATGGAGGGAATGATTTTTCCCCTGATTTCAATATCGCCCGTTTCTACTACTTTATTTCTACTTAACCACTCAGACATATCATTTCCTTTTAATTGTAGCAGGTCACAAGCCATTCGGGCATTCGGGAATTCCCGAATGCCCGAATGATTGAATTAGTAGTCATGGTCAAGGTTTCGAGCAGTCCTTTTTACTAATTTTTCACAAACACTCATGAACTCTTTGACTTCTTCAGGATATTTTATCCAGTAGATAGTTTTAAATTTCGTTTTTTCAAACCTGATAATGTTAGTTAACTTTAATTTTGTAAGGTGCCCGCAAACCGTATTTTTTGCTCTATTTACGCGTTTTGTAATTTCGTCAAGTCCCATTGGACCTTTTTCAAGTAACAGTTTAACAATTGCGTAGGTAATTGGATAACCCAATGTGTGGCAGATTACCGAACCTCTAAATTTCCATTCAAGAATCTTCATATTAAGCATTCTCCTTATTTTAATCTAAAAATAATGCTATTATTAGGTTGTGATATGGCAACAATAAAAAACAATATTTGCCACATATACAATAATATACAGAAGTCATCGTAATGTCAATAACATAAAATTTATGCGATTTTTGTGTGGATGATAAGTCCAAAGGTTTGGTCTTTGGGATTTAAATATTGTTTGGAATTTAGAATTTAAGGAAATGGGGGTGACTCATAAGCCGGGTTCTGTTTTTAAATAGCCATTTATCTTGTCCTGATATCACTACCAGGTTCTGCGCGACCTACCCGTCCCGTAACCCATATTTTGCAAACAAAATACGGGAATGAATGGGGCCACTTCGTACGGGGCTATTTGGTTTTTCTTCGGATGGGGTTTGCCAGGCCCTGTGTGTCGCCACACAGCCGGTGAGCTCTTACCTCGCCTTTTCACCCTTTCCCCGCACCTTTGAGTTCATATCAAGACTATATTTAATACGCTGTTTGAGTTGACCAAGTGCCTTTCCATAATATTTCAATCGTTTTTCTCTGAGCAACGCATCAGTCTTGACTTTATAAGCCTCGTAATATATTAATTCCCATTTCTCACTGACAGAATTTTGTTCACTAAACCTTCTGCGCTGTGAACTCAAAGGTGCGGGGTGGTATCTTTTCTGTGGCACTTTCCATCCCGATTAAAATCGGGGGCCTTCCTGTTAGGAAGCATCCTGCCCCATGAAGCCCGGACTTTCCTCACCCCACACCTATCAGACATTATTTAAGCTGAGGTGCGGGGCGCGGCTATTCGGTCACCCCACTATTTAAGTATATACAAAAATGGTTAATCGTCAAGAGTTCGATTTTCATCTGAAATAATTTTTTTTAGTTCTTTGAAACCTTCAACCAATCTTGGCCCGGGTCGTAAGAAATAGTCTTGATTAAGATTTTTGTAGACTTTATCATTTCTTATTGCATTGATTTTTCTCCAGCCCATCCGATTTTCGATGTTCTTCTCAGGATGAAATGAGATAATTATTTCCGGGTCTCTTTTAATAACTTCCTCCTGAGCTACAACAGGATAATCTTTTTGCAAATCTGAAAAGATATTTCTGCCACCAGCCATTTCAGTTAACTCATTTAGAAAAGATTCTGAACCAATAGTAATAATCGGTGTTGGTGAAAGTTCAATATAAACTTTCTTACGCCTCTCGCATCCAACAGGTTTTAGGTTTGACTGCATATAATCAATCAATGAAGTGGCTAAATTTTCTTTTTTTAAAATCCTGCCTATTTCTTTTATTTCTCTATAAAGACCATTTAAAGTTTTTGGTGATGATACAAAAACAGTAATTTTCAATTCATCGAGTTTACGTTTTATTCTCATCTGGTCAGGAAGATTTACGATAACTAAGTCAGGTTTCAGATTAACAATCCTTTCAATTGAAGGATGCGAAAAATCGCCAACCTTATATTTCTTTTTCGCCTCTTCTGGATAATCACAATATGTTGTGACCCCAACGATGTGGTCGTCTGCATTAAGGGCAAAAAGAATCTCGGTCATTGCCGGTGAAAGCGAAATAATTTTAAATTTGGAGCTCTCAGAGGTCTTACTGCAATAGATTGCTATAAAGACGACACATATAATTGCCATTCGGGAATAGATTTTTTTAACCATTATGATTTCTCAAGGTCAAAGTGATTTTACCTTTATTGGGATACCGGCGATAAGTATGTAAACCTCGTCAGAATGTTGGGCAATTTTTTGATTTGCCTTGCCCAAGATGTCGCGATAAATGCGACCTGTCTTAGTCACTGGAACAATACCCATACCAACCTCGTTGCTAATAATGATAAAACTGACTTTGAGTCTTTTAATGCATTCAATCAGTCTTTTTATTTCCAGGGCAACCTCCTTCTCAAACAGTCCCTCAAGAGTTTCATTCTGGTGAAGACTACTTTTACATTTTTCAAGGATATTGTTTATAAGGAGGGTTATACAATCAATAATAACAACCTGGGTCTTTCCCTTAAATTCTGAAATCCTTTTACCTAAATCGGTGTGAACCTCTAGGGTATCCCAATGTCTCGGTCTTGACTTTTGGTGCTTTCTTATCCGCTGTCTCATTTCTTCATCCAGGGCAGCAGCAGTAGCAACAAATAAAACCTTATCACCTAAATGAGATGCGAGGCGCTTTGCAAAACTACTTTTACCGCTTCGAACCCCGCCCAATATTAATATACATTTCTTATTCATGATTATTTTGTGTGCCTCGAATGATGCAGATGGCAGACATCGTTGAGGAGGCATAATATTGCGCCTTGCGGATAGGTCTCCAAGATAGTCAGAGAAGCCTGGCTCAAACATATTTGCCACCAGTATCGCAAACCAATTCTTAGAAAATTACATAACATTATTTTTAACGGACCACCATGAGCCACAATGAGCACCGTGCTTTCTATTGGGTGTTTTGCTAATCTACCCACAAAACTTTCGACCCTATTTTCAAGGTCGCGGAGGCTTTCACCATCAGGAAAAGGCAGGTTAAAATTATTCCCTGTCCAATATTGAACAGCATTGGGAAATGCGCTCTTTATCTCCTCAAATGTTTTTCCCTCAAATTTGCCAAAGTTTATCTCACGTAACTCGGCACAGGGGACAATGTTTACCTTGTGAATCGAGGTGATAATCTGTGCTGTAGACAATGCCCTTTGAAGATCACTCGAATAGATATAATGGAGTTCTTCCACAGAAAGACGGTCACGCAGCCTTTCTGCCTGTTTGAATCCTACAGGACTGAGTGTAATATCAGTATGACCCCAGTAGCGTGCTTGGGCTTCGTACTCACTATCACCATGCCTGACCAAGAGCAATCTCATTTCATGCCTTTATTAAGTCCAAAACCAGTGGTTATAACTGAGTAGAGAAATTATAATCAGGACCCCGGTCTCGGTTACCTCAATTATTGCACCATAGGTATCCCCGGTGAGCCCACCAAATTTTTTTGCCAAATGCCCTGCCATTCCAAGGACAATAATCCATGTGCCAAGCATCGTAATCAATCCGGGAAGTCTCCATAGAACAATTGCAACTATTAAGGCAGTAAGTGTTGCTAAGAAAAAATTATGCCAATTAGCATGTTCCTTAAAGATCTTGCCCAGTCCATGTGGCCGGGCATAGGGATAAAAGAATATTGCATAGACTGCACCCCAGCGACCGAGCACAGGCATAAGGATTAAGGTTGTTATTCGATTGATATCGGGTATAGTATTTAACGAGATATATTTGAGTAATAGAAGGCAACAGGTGCCAATGACAGCAAAACCGCCGGCACGACTGTCTCTCATCACCGCTAATCGCTCGTGCGGTGTTCGGTGTCCTGCAATACCATCACAGGTATCAAGAAAACCATCGAGATGTAATGCCCCGGTAGATGTAACGAGCAGCACAATCAACAGTATATTTATTAAGGCAAAAGGTAGAAATAAATTTAATAAAAGGCTCAGCCCAGCAAGTATCAGACCGAGGAACAAACCAACAAGAGGAAAATAGCATTGAGATTTTCCAATTTCATCTTGTTTGATATTGAGGTGTAATGGAATAATGGTGAGAAACTGCAAGGCGGCTAAAAATCTCATAGGTTCTCGTTTTTCCTTTGCGAAACCGAAGCCTCACTAAATGTAGCCATCTCACCTAGTATCCTCGCTGAAGTTTCGGATAGAAAGATGCCAAGGGCCGCGCCCGTGCCTTCGCCTAGCCGCATACCCAGGTCAAAAAGGGGCTTCAAACCGAGATATTCAAGTATTATCTTGTGTCCAACTTCTGCAGAAATATGGGCGGCAATCAGATAGTCTTTGAGTAAAGGGGCAAGTCCGGTAGCGATGAGCGCGGCTGCCCCTGATATGAATCCATCAATAACCACCGGGATGCGATGGGCAACACCAGCCAGCATCACCCCTGCCAATCCACCAATCTCGAAACCACCGACCTTTGCGAGAACATCCACTGGGTCTTTGATGTCTGGCTGGTTCACTGCCAGTGCCTGCTCAATCACTTTTATCTTTTTCTTCAGTTGTCTATCATCAATGCCCGTTCCTCTACCAGTCACTTCAGCGACAGATTTACCAGTCATTATTGCGCAGATAGCACTGCTCGGGGTGGTATTGCCAATGCCCATATCACCAGTTCCCAGAATATCGAGGCCTTTATTGATTTCTTTCTCCACTATTTCGATCCCTGTCTCTATGCTCGTTATTGCCTGTTTATATGTCATTGCCGGACCCAAAGCCATATTGTGGGTTCCAAAACCTACCTTTTTAGAAATAAGCTGAGGGTGGGATTCGAGATTCGAAGCAACTCCCATATCAACCACAACTATTCGTGCGTCTATCTGAAGAGAAAACACATTGATGGCAGCACCTCCCTGAAGAAAATTCGTTACCATTTGAGCGGTAACCTCTTGAGGATAAGCGCTTACCCCTTCGGCTACAACACCATGGTCAGCCGCCATAACGATAATCGCCTTATGCTCTATGTGAGGTGGAAACTCCTGTTTAATACCGACTAATCTGATAGAAAGCTCTTCCAGCCTTCCCAGACTGCCCTGTGGTTTGGTCAGGTTATCTTGGCGCATTTGTGCCTTTTTTATCAGTTCCGAATTGACGGGTTCTATCGCCTGAAGTATCTGACCCAAAGATTTACTCATTTTATCTGACCGACTAATTGTATAAAATATTGTCTGCCGGGCATTGGATAATCACGGTCACCCATTGAATTACCAAATTGTGTAGCATATTCTGTAGCAAAGAAGTTTTTAATGCCAATCGTTAAACTAAGGTATTTGAAGAGTTCTTTTTGTATGCAGCCATTCAACAGGAAGTAGCCATCGAGTTTTTTAATGTCCATTGATACATTTGGAGCGTCGTCATAATTTGGATAGTAGTTTACCTTACGGGCAACATAAGTTTCCGCAAGATTTAAAGTAAATTTATCAGAGAGATTAAAGGTAATCTTCGATGAAATGGAATATTTTGGTGTGAATGCCGCATCCCTTTCTATTTCTTTAATTATAGTCTCAATGGTATCAGCATAAACAACCTCACTGTTTCTCTGACGGGCATTGAGAAGTGTGCCTTCCAGAGAAAGATCTATTAACCTATTCATTTTTGTGTGGATTTCAACATCTAACCCCTTTATTGAAATGTAATTCACATTCTGGGGTTGCCACATGCCGTTTTCTGATGGAAGCCAGAAGATTCTATCTTTAACATTACGCATAAAAAGTGATAGGGCACCGGATAGATTATATAATGGCGCATATTCGAAGCGCATTTCATATGCCCAGCCATGTTCTGGTTTGAGATTGGGATTGCCCGAGACGGGCCAGTATAGATCATTGAATGTTGGTGCCCTGAAAGCCCTGCCTATCGAAAGTTTTACCCAGAGATTAGACATTAGCGGTTTGACGATGCCAACCTGAGGTGACAAAAAATTACCATAATTGGAATTTCTGTCCAATCTAAGACTTGGATTAAGAATGAAACTTTTATTAACATCTTTTTTTAATTCAAGCCAGCCACCAATATTATATGAAGAGGCATGCCAGGTTGTATCACCCGTCTGTTTAGAATTCCTTGCAGTCTTCAGGGTATCATAATGCACATCAATACCTGAGACAAATTCAAAACCGACTATGTCGGTTCTCAACATGGTATTCAGACCAAATGTATAGACAAGATAATCATAGTCTTCTGTAACCGTATCTCCGAGCCAACCCAGATAGGTAGTGGTGTGAAATTGAATCAATCTGCGGTCAGCATATAGATTATTCTCCCAGTGCAGATTTTTGAGTAAATGCCAGTTGAAAGCTATATCACCAAGGATGATTCGATCATTTTCCCGATCAAACAGGGATGTTGCGGTGCTGTCACCAAATGGTGGAACAGTATGAATGCTATCTATAAGTGGCACAGGACCAGGAAGACCATAATCTCTGTTGTCATAAGTTAAAGAAGATCTAATCTGGAATTTGTCCTGCTTATAACAAAGTTGACCGCGCAGATGATTACCAATGAAGTCACTGTTACTTCTAAAGCCATTAGAAGAATTATATGCATTGGTAATCCCCAGACTCGTTTTTTTGAAGGATAAACCAGCATTTATGAATATCTCTTTGGTCTGCAGAGGTTTATGAAAGTTAATTGTGGAAGGCGTGGCTCTAATTTGAATTTCTGGCTTTTTATAATCTTTTGATGTGATAATGTTTATGACACCACCAAGTCCATTTGCACCATAGAGACTCGAAACGGGACCTTTAACTATCTCTATTTGCTCAATAGTATTAATATTTATTGAATTCAAATCCGCCATGCCTGTCGTTATCCAGTTTAATGGGTGCCCATTCAAAAGAACCAGAACACCATTCGATTGGATGCCTCGAACCGCAAGGCTCGAAATCGAACCAGGAGTGCCATAGTCATTGATTTCAATTCCTGCATTATATTGCAAAGCTTCGGAGAGGTTTAATGGCTTCTGTGCCTCAATTTCTGCTCTATCAATGACCAATGTTGCAAGTGCCACATCCTTCAGTTCTACTGGATAGCGGGTAGCAGTTACTACAACCCCTTCTACTTCGTAGACCGACATCTCAACAGCGATAAGGAAAATCAGTTGGATCATTTTACCTCCTTTCGTCCGAAGGACTTTCCTTTGTCCCGTTAAAAATCGTTTTACACGGGATTTTGTTGCTGATGGATAGGTCTCCTGGCTTCCCCGCCCTTTTGGCTGTCTTCCCGCCTCGTACCTATGTGAAGGTGCGGGACAGTGACATTTTTCACATGCCAAGCGGGTTCCCTTTTCTTAATTTAGAAAAGGGCAGGGTCACAGTAGCGGCGACTGCGGCCGATTTTCACAGCACTTCCCTTGAATCCACTAGCCGATGATTATAATCATAAATGACTTATTGTCAAGAATTAATGATTCACAGGTTGACGATGTCATTTTATTCTTGACAAGTTCTAAATTTTGAATATAATGTTCCATGAAATATTTTTTATTTAACCTCGGGCTTACAGTTATCATTATAGTCACGAGCGTGGGCCTTGTGCCCCCTTAGCGCGCTTATTATTACGGGGAATTCAGGCCCACCAATTTTTGGTGGGCCTTTTTATTTATCGGTTTTCACCCCGTTAGATAAGAGTAGCCTTTGATAGGGTAAAAGTATTTGAAAAAGGCAGTAATATGATATGCTGTCGGCAAGATACTTATGGTGGCTATATCTAACGGGGTAAATGAAAGGAGGTTGAATGAACAAGGTGCTGATCTTTGACACCACACTCAGGGATGGTGAGCAGTCTCCCGGATTCAGTATGAATGTTGAGGAGAAGCTCAGGATGGCACACCAGCTTGAGCGGCTATCTGTAGATGTAATCGAAGCGGGTTTTCCTATTGCCTCAGAAGGTGAATTTGAGGCTGTCCGGACAATCGCAAACGAACTGAAGACCGTTAAGGTAGCGGCATTTGCCCGGGCTAATGAAACCGATATTATAAAGGCGGCCGAAGCGCTCCAGGATGCATTATTGCCCAGGATTCATGTTGTTATTGCAACCTCGGACATCCATCTTGAGAAGAAGCTCAAGATGACAAAAGAACAGGTTCTTGAAAGGGCTATGAAAGGGGTAATGCTTGCCCGCAGGTATGTTGATGATGTTGAATTCTGTGCTGAGGATGCATCGCGGAGCAGCTGGGAATTCTTAAACGAGATTTTTTCGGCGGTAATCAGTGTAGGTGCTACAACAATCAATGTTCCTGATACAGTCGGTTATTCCATGCCTGAGGAGTTTTCCCGACTCATCAAATATCTTAAAAATCATGTAAAAGGGATTGAAAAGACCGTGATTGGTGTGCACTGCCATAATGACTTAGGGCTTGCGGTAGCCAACTCACTTGCGGCACTAAAGGCTGGTGCCCGGCAGATTGAATGTACTATAAATGGTATTGGCGAACGGGCGGGCAATGCCTCGCTTGAAGAAGTGGTGATGAATCTCTTGATTAGAAAAGATCTTTACCTATTTACAACGACAATTGATACACGGCAGCTTTATCCAACAAGCCGGCTTCTCACCGAGATAACGGGCATAGGTGTCCAGCCTAATAAGGCAATAGTTGGTGCAAATGCCTTGGCCCATGAAGCCGGGATACACCAGGATGGTGTTCTCAAAGATTGCAGAACCTATGAGATATTTACACCCGAAACCATTGGTTTGCCTTCCAATAGTTTAATCCTTGGTAAACATTCTGGCAGGCACGCTTTTAAAGAACGATTGAAAGCGCTGGGTTATGAGCTATCCGAAGATGAATTTCACAGGGCATTCAATGCCTTTAAAGTGCTTACCGATAAACAGAAAGTTGTGGATGATGAAGATCTCAAGGCACTCATATCCCAAGAGAATCTCTCTTTTCGAAATTCAGATAAGGAGGCATAAAATGTTATCATCAGATAAATTGAACTACATTACAACAACGGTATCTTCGATAATCGTTATAGTGATTATTGTCCTTATCATGGGCCTTTCATCCCCATAGATTTCTATAATCGGGAATGAAGGGCCCACCAGAAATGGTGGGCTTTATTATTATAGAAAGGAGATAATCATGCGGTCTAATAGAATAAAAAAAGGGTTAGAGCGTCTGCCCCATCGGGCACTTTTATATGCCACAGGGGTTTCACATCAGGATATGAAGAAACCATTCATCGGTGTGGCAACTTCATTTTCTGATTTAATTCCCGGTCATACTGGGATGCGTGATCTGGAACGATTTATTGAACGGGGTATCTGTGAGGCAGGTGGTGTTCCTTTTCTTTTCGGTGTTCCCGGTATCTGTGATGGTTTAGCAATGGGACATTCTGGAATGTGTTATTCATTGGCATTGAGGGAATTGGTTGCCGACACAATCGAAACAGTCTGCCAGGCACATCAACTGGATGGCATTGTCGGTCTTTCTAATTGTGACAAGATTACACCCGGTATGCTCATGGGTGTGACACGAATAAACATTCCAGCAATCATGGTTACTGCAGGACCCATGCTTTCCGGGAGAATTGGAAAACGGAGACTCGCCTATGTGCGCGATACCTTTGAGGCAGTTGTTAAGGCAAAACAAGGAAAGATTCCAGAAGAGGAATTGGCGTGTCTTGAGATGGAGGCCTGTCCAGGACCGGGCGCCTGCCAGGGTTTATATACCGCAAACACAATGGCCTGCCTAACCGAGGTGATGGGCATATCACTTACGGGCTGTGCTACAGGTCTTGCTGTGTCAGCAAAGAAAAGAAGAATTGCAAAGGAGAGTGGTAAAAGAATTGTTGCGCTGGTAAAGAAAGATATTAGACCCAGGGATATCATAAATATGAAAACACTAAAGAATGCAATTGTCGTGGATATGGCCTTAGGGGGTTCCAGTAATACGGTTTTACACCTTATGGCATTAGCAAGAGAGGCAGGTATTGATCTAAAAATGAACCAGTTTGATGAAATTAGCAGAATGACCCCCCACATTACAAACTTAGAACCGACGGGTCCACACCTCATGGAGGACTTAGAGTTTGCTGGAGGCATTCCAGCAGTGCTCAAAAGGTTAAAAGAAAAACTGCACAACAAAATGACTGTGAGCGGCAAGAAAATTATCAATATTGCCTCAGAAGCCAAGATTCTCGATGCCGAGGTTATTCGAACATTATCCCAGCCATACCATAAACAGGGCGGTATTGCAGTCCTTTATGGGAATCTTGCACCAGATGGTGCAGTAGTTAAACAGACTGGGGTCAGTCCAAAGATGATGCAATTCAAGGGCTATGCCCGTGTATTCGATTGCGAAGAGAAGGCAATGGATTCAATTTTGTCTAACAGAATAAGAAAAGGTGACTGTATAGTAATTCGTTACGAGGGACCGGCGGGTGGACCAGGTATGCGAGAAATGCTTGCGCCAACTTCCGCAATTGCGGGAATGAACCTTAAAGACTCAGTGGCTTTGATAACTGATGGAAGATTTTCCGGGGGGACTAAAGGACCATGTATTGGCCATATTTCTCCTGAGGCATTTAGAGGCGGACCTATCGCAGTTCTAAAAGATGGTGATATAGTCAATATTGATATACCGAATAGAAAATTGGAAGTTATGCTTACATCAGAGGAATTGAAGAAGCGATTAAAATTGTGGAAGCCGATACGAACAAAGGTTAATGGCGGGTATCTTGCCAGGTATGCCTATTTCGTCACCTCAGCCAATTTTGGCGCGGTTTTAAACAAACCAGGAAATCTAAAATGAATGGCGCACAGATATTACTGGAATGTTTGCGGCGCGAGGGTGTCGAGATTGTATTCGGGTATCCGGGCGGTGCTGTCTTGCCTCTATTCGATAAAATCTACGATTCGCCAATAAAATTTATCTTGGTTCGACATGAACAGGCTGCGGCCCATGCCGCAGATGGCTATGCACGGGCAACAGGGAGGGTGGGGGTCTGTATTGCGACATCTGGCCCTGGTGCGATAAATCTCGCTACCGGAATTGCTACCGCCTACATGGATTCTATTTCCATGATTGCCATTACTGGACAGGTAAGAACCAGCCTGATTGGCCAGGATGCCTTTCAAGAAGCCGACATCACCGGTATTACCCGTTCAATAACCAAACATAATTATCTAATAAAAGATATTGGCGAGCTTTCACAGATTATGCGTGAGGCATTTCATATTGCATCAACCGGTCGACCCGGCCCGGTTTTAGTTGATGTACCAGTTGATATCCAGCAAAAAGATACCGAATTTATCTGGCGAGAAGATGTCCATCTTCGTGGTTACAACCCGACATACTACGGTCATCCCGGACAGATCAAGAAAGCCGCTAAAATGATTTCACTGGCACATAAACCTTTGGTCATTGCCGGTGGAGGTATTATTTCCTCCAATGCCTATGAAGAGTTGAAGGCACTTGCTGAGAAGATTAGAGCACCGGTAGCTGTTACCTTAATGGGTTTGGGAAGTTTCCCAGGAATTCATCCATATTCATTGGGTATGCTTGGTATGCACGGCAATGTTCATACCAATCATGCAGTAATGGATGCCGATCTGATAATTGCTGTGGGCGTCCGTTTTGATGACCGGGTTACCGGTCGGCTTGATACCTTTGCACCCCATGCGCGGATTATTCACATTGACATAGACCCGACCTCAATTGGAAAAAATGTTAAGGTGCATGTGCCCATTGTCGGTGATGCCAAAAATATTCTCAGCAAGTTATTAAAAACGATTGAAGGAGATTTTAACCATGAATCATGGCTGGAGACAATCGAGACATGGAAAAAAAGGCATCCACCTTCTTACCACCACAATTCTGCTCAGGTTAAACCTCAATATGTGGTTGAGCAAATTTATGAGGCAACCAAAGGCGAGGCGATTATTGTGACCGAGGTAGGTCAAAATCAGATGTGGGCTGCCCAGTGGTATAAATATAATTTCCCACGCTCCTTTATCTCGAGTGGCGGGTTGGGCACAATGGGGTTTGGTTTTCCTGCCTCGATGGGTGTCAAGATTGGTAGACCTGACAGACAGGTCTTTGTTATTGCTGGGGACGGCTCAATCCAGATGAACATTCAGGAGCTGGCGACATGTGTGGGTAACCGAATAAATGTTAAGGTCGCAATATTGAATAACGGCTTTCTCGGGATGGTGAGACAGTGGCAGGAGTTATTTTATAAAAGGCGTTATTCTCATACCAGACTCGACAATAATCCAGATTTTGTGAGACTCGCGGAAAGCTATGGTGCTGCAGGAATCAGGGTAACCAGAAAAGATGAGGTCAGGCCAGCAATAGAAAAAGCACTTAAAATAGATAATGTAGTCTTTTTGGACTTTCATGTTGAGCCTGAGGAGAATGTTTTCCCTATGGTTCCAGCCGGCGAGGCAATAAATAAAATTATTGAAGGGATGGCATGAGATTTAGTGTTAAGAATGTTTAGAAAGGCTCATAAAGGGCTGAAAGGAGTATAAATGGAAAGACATACCTTATCACTATTGGTTGAAAATAAACCCGGGGTCCTGGCACGCATTGCCGGACTCTTCAGTGCCCGAGGTTATAATATTGTTTCTTTAGTGGTAGCGGAAACAGAAAATTCGACAATAAGTCGAATGACGATTGTTGTTGAGGTGCCGGAGGCACGCATTCTGGAACAAATTATCAAACAGTTGCGCCGGCTAATCAACACAATCTCGGTTGTTGACCTGACCAATTTGGATTTTTTAGAGAGGGAGCTTGCCCTGGTAAAGATAAAATGTGACGGAGATATTCGGCAAACTCTTTTACCAGTGCTTATCCAATATTCGGCAGAGATTATAAAATATGAGGATGGCCAGGCAATTGTTGAGATCTGCGCCGACCCTAAAAAGGTTAAAGGATTTTTGGACGAATTGAAACCTTTTGGTATTGTTGAATTGATGAGAACCAATAAGGTAGCAATGCTGTGGTCCTTAAAGAAGTCATCAAGGGCAAACCTTGATGTCGCCCTTCAGAAAATCGCCAGCAAGATAGTTTCGGCGGTTTAATAAAAAAGGAGTAAATCATGGCAAATATCTACTATGATCAAGATGCAGACCTGAATGCGTTAAAAGATAAGGTCCTGGCAGTTATTGGTTATGGCATTCAAGGAAGGGGCCAGGCATTATGTTTGCGGGATTCAGGTGTAAATACTGTCATTTCAGAATTACCAGGCACTGCCAATTTCAAGCAGGCAGAGCAGGATGGATTTGAACCGATTAACGCTGCGGAGGCGGTTAAAAAAACTGACATCATTCAGATACTAACTCAGGATTATGTGCAGGCTAATGTTTACAAATCAGCAATTGAACCTAATTTGACAAGTGGCAAGGCACTCTGTTTTTCCCATGGGTTTAATATCCATTTTAAACAGATTGTGCCACCAGGGAATGTTGATGTTTTCATGGTTGCACCAAAGGGGCCGGGTGCATTGGTGCGAAGGATGTATGAAGAAGGTAAGGGTGTTCCCTGTCTGGTGGCGGTGCATCAGGACGCTACTGGTAATGCTAAAAAGCTGGTTCTGGCTTATGCAAAGGCGATTGGTGGCACCCGTGCCGGTGCAATTGAAACAACCTTTAAGGAAGAAACAGAAACCGACCTGTTCGGTGAACAGGCTGTGCTCTGCGGCGGTGTTACCGAGCTTATCAAGGCTGGATTTGATACCTTAATAACTGCTGGTTATCAACCTGAGGTTGCCTACTTCGAGGTATTACATGAATTAAAACTCATTACTGATTTGATTCAGGAGACCGGCATAAGCGGTATGCGTAGAAGGGTTTCAATAACCGCCTGTTACGGGGATATTACACGGGGAAAAAAGGTTATTTCAAATGAGACACGATGCGCCATGCAAGAGATTTTAAAGAATATTCAATCCGGCAAATTTGCGCAGGAGTGGATTAAAGAGAACGAAGACGGCAGACCCAATTTTAATAGGCTCATTGCTGAGGAAGATAATCATCCGATTGAAGAGGTTGGTAGAAGATTACGGGAGATGATGGGCTGGATGAAAAAGTAGCATTGGAGTTAAGCCATAAGAATTTTATTAAACATAGTAAAGTTGGGTTCGTGTTCGCTTAGAATGTTAATAACGATTGAAACGACAATAACGAATTAAACGATTACTGGGGAATTGGTGGCGTCAATAAGGTTGTGTAAATTTTATTAAGCAGCGACATGATACCGGTGCTCCTTCACCCCTTGACAATTGGAAAAATTTCATTATAATATATTAGAAATTAAAAAAAGTTTTGGAAAATGATAAAAATGAAATACTTTAATGATTTAACTATCTGGAGGCAGTTATGATTAAGTGCACAAATAAATTATTTCGTATTTTGTCCTTTAACTTTTGCCTTTTAACTTGTTTTTTACTCGCTACTCTCTACTCGCTACTCTCTACTTCTTTATCGTTTGCCCAATCCGGCTGGGGACCGGATATTCAGGTAACGCATGTATTTGGTGCCCCATATTCTCCACGAATTTCTGCAGTGGGTTGCACACTTCATGTGGTTTTCTGGATGGCAGGTCGAGATTCCCTGGGGTCCTATGAAGATGTTTTCTATGTTTGTAGTTCGAATTCAGGTGCAAGCTG
>Ga0315310_10000368_pt1 | contig 28963 bp, 26 predicted proteins | sample TDP5_MG_FD_203630 | JGI IMG/M metagenome (GOLD analysis project Ga0315310, IMG submission 203630) | Freshwater sediment microbial communities from Lake Towuti, South Sulawesi, Indonesia - TDP5 | ecosystem: Environmental > Aquatic > Freshwater > Lake > Sediment | place: Indonesia: South Sulawesi...
GACTTTGACATCATTGTATACTTTTTCTTAAAGTCGTCGTAATCTGCAAATTTCATTCCATATGCAGTGTCAAAATACGCTTCTTGAAGTTCCTTGCCGCTGAAAGCCGAATACAACCTAACGACCAAGTCTGTTTGTCTCATTCTGCTCTGATGCCTAAGCTGCAGAACATAGTAGGTGGCTGCTACAAATACACCAGCAGACGCAACCACTATCGATATTGTTGAGATGTCAACCATTCCTAACACCTCTCTGCTCTCTTCTTCATTTCATTGGCGACGTATTCAAACCACTCAAATGACTTTGGCGTATTGTACTGTTTTCTCCAAGCATATGCCAGAGGCTTCAATTTTTCCCATGCAAGTACAATTCCATAGCCAAAGAAGTCATCAACCAATCTAATGTCTACAAATTTTCTGTGCACAAGAAGACCTATTCCATTAAAGAACCATGCGATTCTGTCGATGTCTTCGCAAATTTGTGAGCGCTCGCGTTCGGGATCAGCAGAAATTATTGGACCATACTTCTTCACAAAATCATTGTAGTCCTTAATTTTCAGAGCCAAGAATCTCCCGCTTGCTTTTTTCATGTCTTCGCTGCCCCAAGTCAAATACAGCCTCATGAACAAATCCATTTGTCTCGCTTTAGCTTGATTCCTCAGCATAAAAGAATAGTAAATGACTCCTGCCACAACACTTGTGGCTGCAATCACTATTGAAATTGTTGATACGTCAACCATTCTTGACACCTAAACGATTAGAATAATTGTTAAGTGAATATTAAAACTTGACATAAGTTAAAAGAATCTGATTAAGTTCCAAATGATGCAATCCATACTTCTCTTTTCCTTTCCTTAACCGTTATAAAGAGAAAAAGAAACCAACAGTTCCTTCCTATTTATAGGGGGGCTAGGCTCCGCAGAGAGCAAGAGGCGAATAGCATTCAAAGGTCATATGCCAATGTTCACGAACACGCCTTTAATATAAGCTGGTAACCCTGTCAACAGCAAAGCTGCAACCAAACGCAAACGAACTAAACGCTTTTGTTCTTCTTTTTATGTTTTCTTTTTGGCGTTCTTTCAATCATCCTCAATTCTTCTATAGAGTTTGCCTTACGCAGTTCCTGCATGTACCAGCCTCTGTCACGGGAATAGCTCAAGCCAGCGACTATTCCAAAAACTATGAGGGAAATACCACTCATTATCAGCACCAAGCCCAAGACCGCTCCAGGAAGGGGCTCCGTGTAATACGGTATGAATAGGAACCAATTCGGTTCTCCAGCCAAGCAGAGAGTTTCCACCGTGCCACCCACAAAAAATACGGCTCCTGCCAGAAACATGAGATAAGCTACGGTCTCGTTGTGCCTTGACTCTTCTGCTTTTTCATGCAAATACTCTCTGAAAGACATGGAAGTTCAATGTGTAAAATTAATGTACGTACACGTAAATCTTATTATGCGAAAATAAACATTGCAAAAACGAATCAGCAATAACTAAAGTGGAGAGGACTGTGCATTGGCGCTTGTAAGGGCGATAATCTTCGACTTCATTGGCACACTGGCAAACGTCAAAAATTATAGCTTAGAAGCCTCAAAAATGAGGTTGCACAGGGCTATTGCGGATGCAGGCTTCGATGTTGCCGATGAAAGATTTTTGGAAGCATACAGCCAATCCCATGAGAAATACCGTGTTATACGCTACCAGAAACTGATTGAGGTAACGAACGCTGTTTGGATTTCTGAAGCCCTAAACAGTTTGGGATTTGAGACAAACCCGGAAGACACGCGCATAAGGGCGGCTGTCAACGTCTTCTTTGAAGACTATTTGAACTCACTGGAGCTTAGAGCTTGCGTAAAAAAGTTGTTGAAAAAGGTTTCTGTGGAGTACAGATTAGGTTTGGTTTCAAACTTCACATACGCTCCAGTAATCTATGCTGGAGTCAGAAATTCTGGCATAAACCAGTTCTTTAACGTCATTTTGGTTTCGGAAGAGGTTGGCTGGCGAAAACCCCACATAAAAGTCTTCGAAGAAACCCTAAAAAGGCTTAAAGCGACGGCGGAAGAAACAGTTTATGTCGGAGACAGTCCCCTGGAAGACATAAGAGGCGCAAAGGCTGCAGGTATGAAAACGGTTTTTGTTCCTTCGCAGTTTTATTCGCTTGAAAACTTGTACGAAATCCAAGAGAAACCAGACCTAATAGCGAAGGACATATGCGAACTCCACAAAAAATTTCCGAAATTCCTAAAAGGCATCACCTAAATGGTGCGGCCGCCGGGATTCGAACCCGGGATCGCAGGCTTGGAAGGCTTCCACACGCTCGCAAAGAGCTTCTGTGTCCTAACCAAACTAGACGACGGCCGCCCTCTTTTTTTAGCATTCTATTATCTCTATTGAGGTGAGCTAGATAAAACTTCTTTTTAGCGCTATTATCGTGGTTTCTTCTCCGGTTTGAACAGTTTTTTCTCGTGTTTTGGTTTTGGCTTAAAACTGCCACGATATTTGGGCATAGAAGCCTCCTGTCGCTCGATATTCTTTAATTTGGCATAAAGCCTAGCCACTCTGGTTTTTGAAGGCTTCCTGGATTTTGGAAAGTGCACAGGAACCGGCGCAAACGGCTTTTTTTCTAGGCTACTGGAAGGTCTTTTCCTCCCACTTTTCGTTGGCAAAGCCTTTACTTTCTGGAAAACCACATAGCCCCTTTTCAAATCGACCTCCTGCACTTCCCATCCAGCATTAAGCCAAGCTTTAGCGTGTAATCTGCGCAGCGAGTTATCCCACCAACCTTCATCCCTATAGGCGCTCAATGGCAAATTGTCCCGTATTATTCCATCCACCTCCGCAAGGGAAAGCTTCACAACGCCCGTAAAGGCCGCCCTAAACTTTAGGTAACGTGTGAGCCCCTCATACCTGCCAACGGACTTTGGCGAAACAGTTTTCCTCGCACAGTGAAGACACAACATTCTGGTTGGGTCGCCAGTTGCAACGTCTGGAACCATACAATCTCTGCAGAATAACCGTCCACACCTTTGACATCGTCTAAGATAGCTGTACGGTAGAACTCTACCGCAGATTCCACATTCGTCTTTAAGCGGCATCCAATCACACGCGAAAGGCAATTCCGTTTAATTATAGCGAAACTTTTGATATGAAGCCCAATCTAAAGGTGACGCTTCAGACAATTAAGCTTTCTGAGAAAGTAAGGCTGGAATTGAATATTTACGTATGTGTTCGCAATAATCCGTTGTCTCGGTAAGCTGAGCGTAGCATTCGTTACATAGCTGGATTTTTTGTTCAACGGTTAATTGAGAAGAGCCTTTACGCCACGGACAGGTTTCAAAAATTGGGTGTAAGGGCTCCTCGACTTTCTTAGGTTTTCTCGGCATGTATTTTCGCCTCAATGCGTATGCCGTTTGAAACAATCTTCGCAGAAGAACCTTCCACAGATTTTACATCGGCTTAGTGGCTCAGCGTCAGCAATTCTTCTGCCACATTTGCCACAGGGGTGTATTCTAAACCCGTCTGTTTTTGCCATTATTCTTTTCTCCTTAACCAAACTCCTCGATTTAGACCTTCCTCAATGTTATGCTGCCGTCAGCGTTTTGCTCAACCTTCAATGCCATACCTTTTTGCCAGCCAAGGTGTTCAAGCCAACTTTTACGGAAGTGCAGAAATCCGTAGTCGTTAATTTCGGCGTCTGCTGGAAATGGCGAGTCTGCAAGGTTGTGCGCTTCTCCTTCCTTTTGAATAATGCTTTCGGTTGGCAGTGAAGCCTCTACGGTTGTAGCCTCCTTTACAGTTTCTGTTTTCTTTTTAGCCATACTCTCTCAACCTCCTTTACGGTTTTATGCCCCGCTCAGCTTTTCGCCGAGGTCAAGAACACGTAGGCAATAACTTCGAACTTATTGCCGAGGTGTTCTTACGGGGCGGCTTAAAATCGGTGAAGGTGTTTTGCAGAGCGGGCCAGATAGAAACGGAGTTCAAAAAATCGCTTGTTGTTTTTTGGTGATTATATCAAACTAGCTTGATTTTGTTTAGACCCTTTGTCTTTATCCTACCCGATTCGTGATGGACCTCTCAAATTTTTTGTAGAGGTTAAGCTTTTCCAAAAACAAGAAAAAAGGGGAGGAAGTTTAAGCCTATGGGTTTGCCTTTAAACCTGTTAGGCCGGACTACATGCCTGCCAAATTACACGTTAAGGGAGTTTTAACGTGCGCACATGTTGTTACGTTTGCCCATTGCCCTGGCCCGTTCCAGACGAGGGTTGGTGGACGTAACATTTGACGTTGCTGGACTTAACACCCCACTGGATTGCTTGGTGTACGGTAGTACGTTACACGTTGCCGGGTTATACATACCGGACGTGTAACGTTTTTACGTACGCGTTGGTGTGGTGCTGCTTTTGTTTACGTTTGCTGTTGGTCAAATAACCTATTGGCTCGGGTCTATTTAAATATCAGGTCTGAATTTTTGAGATTTGCCTATTCAAACCACAGACATTGCAGCTTGTCTGAAAATAAGCCTAATTCACACGTTTTTTCGACAAGTTCTTTATTTAGATATAAGACGACGTTTCTTTTGTTGCTCATTTTGCATTCGCACCCGAGTGCATGCGAGGGGGCTAGATGGTTCAATGATATAAGTTTGGTGCTTGCATAAACTTCAGAGTGCCTTAAAAACGCGCAAAAATAGATGCGAGAATAAGCCAATAAACTACTATCAAGATTACGGTCCACACTATTCCAAAGATAAGCAAGCTGTCAGCCATCTCTTTATCTTCATCTTTTATTGCCACATAAGCTATAATCCCTCCAATTATTCCGAAAAAGAATGGAACGAAGTACCAAAGAGCAGTTGGCTTCTCGATAAATTCGGTTCTTAGCTGTTCACGTTCTTCAAGTCTATAGGAGTCAGTTTGGGTGACAGGCAATTGAATATTTGGATTATCTTTGGCCCTCTTAAGCTTCTCTAGTTTCTTCTCAAGAGTCTTCGCGGTGACTACATATGATTGTTCACCGATCTTGCCATCTGCATAGAGAGCAGCTAGTTTCTGGATTTTTGCCTCACACCTCTTAATCTCTAAGTTGATTTCTTCAATCCGCATTGATACAACATCTTTTAATTGTTCCACATCTTCTAGCTTACCAAGATAAGTACAGCCAATTTCACAAGTCTCACGATCAGCACATAAATAGCAACAAAAATCCTTTGCTTCGTTTATGCAAAGCTTGTTTCGAATATCCTTTCCTTCCTCGTTTTCGGTGATCGCTCTACAGAATCGATTGTCGATAAGGTATTCGCATTCAATTGAATTTGTCTCCACTATGACTTCACCATTTAGCTGTTTGATAGCAAATACGACATAATACACAAATCATACATAAACTAATTACTATTTCTGATTTTCCAGTTTTTATGACTTGGGATGAAACTTTGATTCAATCCTTAAACACCCGTATCGCGCACGCACAAACAAACTATTTTTCAGACAAAAGCTGAGTCAGACAGTTAGCCTTCAGGTCCAGTTATAGTGAATATTATTGTAACGAATGGTTTCTCTCTTTCATCGTCATTGTTGCTAGAGTGGGGATTTTGTGTGATAGTTTGAATGAGTTGACCACTCTCTCTAGTGGGGTCAATAGGTTCACCTATGAACTGCAACAATAATCTCCATAATGTTGTTGTCAGAGACAGATGAGACATTAAGTCTATTGTTTCATCCTTTTTCATTCTTGTGCATATATCAGTAGTCTTTGCCTTTAGCTTCTTCCTTAGTTGATTGTATGCCCTTCTCGAAGAGGCTATTCCCACGTTTGAAGGAAAAATAGAGTTTAGAGGACCTGAAGAATTTGGAAAAGTTCCTGAAATATTTATCAGTAGCAATGGAGAAAACGAGTGCTGTATTGCTTTAAAATTCAGAGTCGTTTTTTTGACGGTCACTTTCGTTTTTCTAGTTAGCCAATAATAATAAAGTGATAACTGACTCAGTTTTACATCATATTTACCCTTGTGGACATACTTTGCTTGTGTAATCATGGCACGTTGATTTATAATTTGCTTCATATGTTCATAACGGGATAGGAACAGTAAATCTCCGACTTCTATCTTCACCTTTCTTTTACATTCTCTATGATCATAAAACATCCACTTCCTAGCATGAGTCTTGTGTGCTTCCACTTTCAAAGTGTAGTTTCTATCTAAACTAAGAGGATGGATTCCTTTTGCAGCAAGATATAGATTGTCTAAATATTCTCTTTCATTAGAAACGTGAAATCCAACTTCTATTAAAGGATCTATTACTTCCTCACAGATGCCACCAATGTTCATGAATATTCTACGTCTAAATTCTGATTTTATTTTCATTCCCAAATCACTAAAACAATATTGAGGTCTGAAAATAAAAGATTAACACTGTTCCACGCGTGAAACATTGTTTCTTTAGCTCATAAAAATAACCAGAGTTCTCAATTATTATAGTTCCATCAATCAAGTCACCATGCATCGCAAAACCTAGTTTCCGCTGAGAAATAGCAACTTTTTCGAACTCGCGCTGGCATTTTTCGTTTCTTAATATTTTAGGACTAACCACTACTAATTTGATATCTGCATCAGGAGTTTGAATCATACTCATGTCTCTGAAGAAGTTCTGGAGCGAATCCGACCCGCCCTGCCAGGCTTTCTTAATAGTTTTCGCCGAACGAGTCGGGAGTTGACAATCCACGATTCACAATGGCTGAGAAAACTTAGCTATCGCTACAATGGATTTCTCGAATGGTTTCCAATTCAAGTGTGACCTCAGCACGCTTAATCATCTTCAAAACCTTAGTGTCTGGAACCTCAGCTGAGCTAACATTAATCACGTCGCGTACATCATCAACGGAAACGCTTGCCAAACAGACTCCGGCCCCAGAAGGAAAACGGGAAAGAAGCCAGATTTAACCTATTTTGGCGAAAAAGACAGTGTTTGAAAGACTGTGTTGTAAAAGCCTTTTTGTTAAGGTGTTAGGATTTGCTTGCGCTGACCATTCTTGTATGTAAAAAATGGGGGATGAGGGGTATTTTTGTTTGTTTTTAGGGGATTTGGTTGAATAGGGTTTGCAGCTTTGTTATGAGTTCTGTTATTAGCAGGTATATTTTTGCCTGTGATGCGCATGTGGTGATCCAGTCTGGGGTGTAGCCTGATCCTATTGTGTCGGGTGCGTCCCTTTCTGAGCATCCGTCTGTTTTTTCGAGTATGGAGTTGAGTTGGTCTATGGCGCTTTGATAGGCGGTTTTTTGGGTTGTGGGTTCTGTGGATGCCATGGCGGTTTCAATGTCCATGATAACGGCGTCCAACCTGTTTAGTAAGGCGTGTCTCCTGTTGTCTTTTACTTTGTCTGTGGCTCCGTCGAAGTCGCTTCTCGGAATCTGAGAGGTGTCGGCAATAATGTCCTTGATATTCTCAGCCTCCACAATGGCGTCTGACGGCGTGGGGACGAAAGAAAGCTCAGCCATATAGATATCCCAGCCTGCCGTAGCATAGTTTCTCTCGTCCTCCCATACGATGCGGTCGCCGTAAATAGCCGGAACCATCTGATCTGCGGTGTCGGTTGTTATCCTGGTTTCTGTTGAAGTTTTCAAGTCATACATGTAGATGTCCCAGCCTGCCATACCATACGGCATATAGTTTCTATAGTCCTGCCATACGATGCGGTCGCCGTAAATAGCCGGAACCATCTGATCTGCGGTGTCGGTTGTTATCCTGGTTTCCATTCCATTTGACAAGTCATACATGTAGATGTCCCAGTTGCCGTTTCTGTTGTCCTGCCATACGATGAGGTCGCCGTAAATCGCCGGGTACAACTGATCTGCGGTGTCGGTTGTTATCCTGGTTTCGGTTTTAGTTGACGTGTCATTCATGTAGATGTCCCAGTTGCCGTTTCTCCAGTCTTGCCATACGATGCGGTTGCCATAAATCGCCGGGTACAACTGATCTGCGGTGTCGGTTGTTATCCGTGTTTCTGTTATTGTCACCGTCTGTGCCTTCACGTTTCCAACGCCAAACCCACTGAACAGCACTGCCACAACAACAGCCAAAGCAACAAACACTTTTAATTTCAAATCTCTCACACTTCTCCCAACCATAGTCCATTAACAATGAGACTATAGCAATTAGTATAATATGAAAACAACCGTCTAAAATAACTTATGAAACAAAATTATAGAACCTATAATTCCACACAACATCAATATCTAAAGCTACTTGCCTCAAAAACACTGCAAGACCAACCATCTTAATTCAGAATCTCCAAAAGTTTCTCTCCCCTTGACGTGATTTTGTACACGCCTCTGCTGACTCGCTCTACGTAGCCGTTTGGAAGCAGGTAGTGGTAGAACTGTTTTCTGACTGTGTTTGATGTTGCGAAGCGTAGGCATGTGACAACCGCTTTTTTCTCAATATCCGTATAGTGCACATGACCCCTTTTTACGAGTTTAAGAATGGTTTTGCGCAGAATGTCTCTTTCTTGGTCCTTCATATTCGTTTCACTTCCACAGGCTTCAGGCTGCTGTAGTATGGTGGCGTGCGATTGTAGCAAGCGTAAGCCGTTTCATGGCTCCGCTCAGCCTTCTCAATTTCTGAAGCATATGTTTGGACCATGAGGTTTGTGCCCTTAAGCGGTTTAGCCATGGAGATGTACTATGAGAAATTGAGTGAACCTAGTATAATATATATTACGTGTTTCTCTCTGTTTTCTGTAGTACATCTAAGCGGCCAAAGGCACGTTAATGCTCCGCTGAACAGTACAGGCTTAAGCCTTTGCATTTTTCTCGTACTCTGCGGAGATTGACTAATCGTTTGGAGAGGCAAATTGACAAGAGGGCGATAACCACTTGGCACGTCGGTTTTTATCAAGATTTTTCTGCGCTTGGCACTCTGCATGCTCAACGTCGAGGAACAGGAGGTATGCTCATGTTATCGCCTGCGGCGACGAAATTGCGTTGAATTGTAATTGAAGTGCAAGGAGAGAATTTAATTTGCTCCATCCCATATATGAATAAGGTGAATGGTTTGGCCGAAGAATTGCTTTTTGAGTTCGCTGATGAGTTACGCAAAAATTGGAGTAAAATCCCGAAAAAAGGGCATTCTTTTACAGATACCGTAACAAGAATTTTGCAGGAATTAGGGGACAAACGAGGCTTTCAGAAAGAGGTTAAGGTTAAAGGTGAAGGTGCGCTCAAGTTTGATTTGGTAAAAGGAAAGATTGCGGTTGAGGTTTTGTGGGGTGACGGAGATGAGTTTTGGAAGGACATTTGCAAGCTAACTATAGATGGGGAAGTAGACACTTTGTATATTATTGGAAGATACTACCCAGACACTTCAATGAAGGGCATTTTGTATTGTTGGACGTCACTCAAATCGATAGTTGGCTTTCTAAAGAAAAACAATTTGCGCGTCTATCTAGTGCGAATCTTTCTTCCCGAAGATTGGGATAAAACAACTCGCAAGGAAGATGATTTTGACTTAAGGATTTTAGAGGTTTGAGGTTGTCATTTAGCGATAACCTTGCTTCGATGATTTGTTACCCACATGGGGTAAAATTGCGCGCGCATAGGTGAGTTCATAAGAACGGCAACCGTTCAAGAATTACCCATAAAAAAACTAGAATACTAACCGCCATTATTACGATACATGCGGTACTCCATTTTTTGGCTCCAGCCTTAAAACAAATATAAGCAAAGAGTCCACTACTGACGATATTAATAATGAGGAATGTGCTAAGGACTATTTTGCCTATCAGCAGGAGCCAATTCCACATCCTAAAGAGAGCCAACCCACATATGGATGCGATTGCCACTCCTAGCAACGCCCAACTAACTCGAATCGACCTTGCCAAAAGATCACCTTTTTGTGAATTTATTTTATTTTTATTTTTAAATACATAGCTTTTCCTCCACCGTTTGCATAACATTTTATCGATAACCTAGCCATAACCTTGTTTTGAGGATTGAATCCCGCTGCTTCGTGCGCAATGCTTACTTTCGTGTATTCCCTTCTTCTCTTCGGATCCATGAGGACTAGTACATCCATGCCGTATTTTTCAATCTTTCTTACCTTACCATGTCTCTGAGAAGAGTAAAATCTGACTCACTAAAATCCTTGAGAAGTCTTCTAAGCTTTTTCAAAAATGGTTCGCCGGTGTTGAACCAATTATCTGGTCGGAAGTAAAATTTCTTGGGAGCCCGTGATAAAAACTTGCGGATATCTATGGCTTCCCAAGTATGAAAATACAAAACGGGGAATGAACTTTTTCTACACACTTTTTTGGATATCGTCATCCCTCCGGGAAACCTTAATGTAACATTTGGTATCACGAGTTTGAATTCAGGGATATCTACTTTTATGTTTTGATGTAATGGCATGAAAGATGCTATCGATGAGTCATACCTAAAACCAAGTTCTTTCAAAACGCGATAAAGTTTGTTACAGACCTGCAACATAGGGGCCCTGAAGCCCAGAACTTCACCGTGTATGATGCTCTCGAGCAACTCTTTCGATTTTTTAACTGCTTTTTCTTTCTCACAGTTGATTTCATCGAACGATTCGTGGTGATATCCATGGCATCCAATTTCATGTTTTTTGCTGATTTTACTGATGATTTCTGGATATTTTTCTGCTACATCTCCGGTTACAAAAAAAGTCGATTTTATCTCAAACTCATCCAACAATTTAAGGATTTTCGGCAATCCCTCCTTAAGTCCATAGGTACTCGTGAAAAAAGGAGGGCAATCCTTCTCCACATCGAACGTTAGTGCTATCTCCAAGCGAAACCCCTTATTCAAAATCTCTATAAATGCCTCAAAATTAAATATTTGGGAGATCCGGCTGAGGTTGTTGAGTTGAAGAACTACGATCTTCTAGTCGTAGGTGCAGGTCCTAGTGGGGCAACCGTCGCCAAAGTTGCAGCGAAAAATGGGTTAAATATCTTGTTGATTGAAAAAGTAGAGGAGGGTGGACCTCGCAAAGCATGCGGCGGAATCATGCGAGGCCTCTATGGAAAAGAAATCCCAAAGGATCTGATAGATCACAAATTGTTGGGCATGACTGTCCATTCTCCATCGGACAATACTGCAGAGGTTAGACTCCCAGAGCCGTGCCTTGTCATATCTCGAGAAAAATTGGATTCCTGGATGGCGCAACAAGCGGTTGAAAAAGGAGCAATTTTCGAGCAAGGTACACTTGCAGGGAGATTTATCAGGAGAGGAGATTTCATCGAAGTTGAGCTGAAAAGGGGGCCAAGGGGCAAGGTAATATCTTGCAGAGCCGTTGTGGGTGCTGATGGAGCACTATCCACAGTCGCTCGCTCTTTTGGTCTGGTAAGCAGAACATCTTCGGAGGATTACATGTACTGCTATGAATATTTTGTTAAAATGGATGCGAAATTGATCGAAGATAACTTCAACAGTTTTGCGGAGGTGTTTTACTCCACAAAGTATGCCAAAGGTTTTTATTCATGGTTAGAACCCGCTGGGACTTACCTGATAGCTGGAACCGGATACGTTGGAAGTCCCGTCTTGGCAAAGAGTTCTCTCGAAGAATTTATGCGCAAGCATCCCGTGGCCATTAAAAAAGTACAGGGTAAGATAGTCCAGAGGAAAGCAGGCGTAATATGGCTAAAGAAACCTAAACGAACTTATACCGAACAGGCGTTGCTTGTGGGCGATGCAGCGGGCATGGTCTCCCCTTTTACAGGCGAAGGCATTCATTTTGCAATCCAGTCGGGCAGAATTGCGGGAGATGTTCTCTCAGAAATTTTGAGTAAGGGAAAAACGAGGGCAGCCGATTTTCATCTCTATGAGCAAAGATGGAAAAAGGAATTTTGGAGGGAACAAAAGCGAGATGTAGGTCTACAAAATCGATTCATGCAAAATGACGAAAGGTTGGAGACGTTAGTAGAATTTCTTGGTTACGATTGTTTGAACCGCTATGTGGCTAGGTGTCTCTCCTCCAACCCTCCGGGGAAACTTGATGATTTTTTACTACAATTAAAGATGGGATTAAAAACCTTGTTTCATGTTTCAAGAAGACGCTAAGAAAAATAGGGGTGCGCGCGCGCATTAGTTCTACAGGGTTAGAAAACCTCTTTATAGTACAACAAATGATGCAATAATCTATGTAGAATCAGAATCCTTCCAAGGGATTTATTTTTTGAGATGCGTGGCCAATGATGTTGTAATTTTCTGTGCTTGCTGGTCAAATGTTTTTCCCATCGACTTGTGGAAAAACCACCTGGTAAGTAACCGCACTGTTAACGGCTGTTTGAAGAGCGGGAACCCTTTCAAATTCCCGTACAACGCTTGGTTTTGTTTGATGTCGAGAATCAACCGCTTAAACGTCCAGCCCAGCCGTCTTCGGAATCTATTGTAAAATTCGCTGATAAACTTGTCCACCTCATCCCTAGTTAGGTTCTCATTACCGATTATCGCATCGTACATGGTGAAATCTCGCCAATCGATTTTTGACAGGTCTTTTGGCAACCAACCCTCCTCTAGGACCCTCTGGAAATAGGGGGCGCCAGGATATGGTGTTGCAGCGCTTATCACAAGAACGCCTGGATCAATTTCGATCACAAATTTTATGGTTTGTTCTATGGTCTCTGTAGTTTCGCCCGGATAACCGAGTGTAACGGAAGCAATGCTATCCATCCCCAACTCGTTAATCCATTTGAAAGCTTTCCTTATCTGCTCTAAGGTTATCCCCTTTTTCATTCTGTCCAGTATTTCCTGAGAACCACTTTCAACGCCCAAAAACAGGCATCTACAGTTCGTATTCTCCATCTCAGTCAACACTTCTTTATCGAGAGCGTCCACTCGCGACGTGGCCCCCCATGCAAAGTCATGGCCCCTCTTCCTCATTTCGTTGCATATCTCAAAAATTCTGTCTCGTTTAAGGGCGGACATATCATCCAAAAATGCAAACCCACTAAACCCAAATTTCTTTCTGGCCCATTCCATTTCATCGACAATGTTCTTTGCGCTTCTCCCCCTCCACTTCTTTATTAAAGAGCTAGCACAGAATTCACAGGAATATGGGCAGCCTCGGCTTGAAATCAGAGAATAAATTTCCTTCTTAGCTCCAAAGTATTGATACTCTTCTACAGGAAATAGATGAAGGGCGGGGAATGGGATCGTGTCGAGGTCCATGACTAAAGGGGCGTTGGGCGTATTAATGACTTTGCCGTTGTATTTGAAACTTATCCCCTTGATTTCCTTCAAAGCCCTGTAATCGGCACCTTTCTCTAAAGCATTTACAAGGTTCAGAAATGTGTATTCTCCCTCATGTCGCACGATGAAATCAACCGAGTCGGACATTCCTAAAGTGGCCTCTGGAAGAGCGGTGGGATGGGTGCCTCCGAGCACGACTTTTGTCTCGTAGTAAACTTCCTTAACTGTTTCAGCTATTTCGATGGCATAGTGCACTGATGGCGTGAAAGCTTGGATCCCAACAACATCAGGTTTTTCTCTCTTTATGTAGAGTTCAACATCCTTTTTATTGCTCCTTTCCACGAGACAGTCTAACGCGCTGACTTTGTGGCCGTTTTGCTCGAGCACCGCAGCTATATAAGCCAAACCCATAGGAGCAGCAACGATGTCTAGGTTCGGGTTCCTCGCGTACTTCGACACGAACCCATACGGGCTAACTAACAGCACCTTGCTTATGCCAATCACCTCTGCACAGCAATCAAACTTTTTCTTTAAGATAGGTTATAACAATTATGATTTATGGTTGCGCGCGAGTTTGCCCCTCGAGAGTTAAACTAAATTTGGTTGGAGTTCCAGCGGCAGCGCAGCTTGGTAAATGCCCAGCTAACGTGGGTTTTGCATTGGTTTTTAAATAATGGTTTTGCAGTAATTAATTAATGTGAGGTGAATAGATGGGAGAAGAAGGGAGGATTGCCGCAACAGTAATAGGTGGAATTATAGCGTTATCCGGGATTTCCCTTATAGTCTATGCAGCGATTGTATCGGCGACTGTTGGATATTATAACGGATATATAAACATATATCCCTTGCCCACGGTAATGTACGTAATAGGTGGAATCCTACTATTCGTCGGCGGAATTCCTTTCTTGTTGGGCCTCTCAGGTCTCGTAGGGGGTGGAAAAAAGCCCACTGTCATTATCCCTGTCTCTAGACCGACCGGTCAGACTTCAGAGGGTACTGGGGGGTGGGAAGAGAGCTTCATCTGTGGAAGATGCCGGATGCCAGTAACTGTTTACAAGGTCAAAATAAAGGGGCCAAGCGTCAAGGTCCAGGCAGTTTGCCCAAGCAAACACAAGTGGGAGTTTTTGTTACCGATGTCTCAACAAGCAGAGTGGATGGATACCCTCACGGCGCACATTTTTAGGTGTAAAAAGTGTGGCACCCAGTTGCCTTATCCTGAGAAGCTTAGGTATCACGAGGGGTACGCCGAATACAAACTGCGATGTCCAACCTGCGGATCTAGTCACAGACACGTAAAAATGCTACTTTACAACGCGGTTGAAGATGCTCGCCAGCGACTTATGACTCACGGTCGCGAATGATTACATTCAACCTTTGCGTAGAACTTAGCTAGAACCAAATATCCCAAAGAACCGATTTGCACGCATTGAATGTTAATTTGTTCCATTGATGGAGGAATAACGGCGTATTACAAAAAGGAAAATTTCAAAACAGCACTTAAACACAGGGTCGAGTACATCCTTAAAAAACAGTATAAGACTTCTCGCCCCGTCAGTGTTGAAATCCACAAAAAATCAAGTAGCTTAGATTCTGATGTGTATCTCTGCAAAGTGGGGATCCGCGGAGAGAAAACCATACGATTGTACGCAAAGAGGGCGAGGGAAGAAGAGCTTATCATAAGGCATGAATATGAAACGACGAAGCACCTATGGGATCGATATTATTACAAGGAACGAGAGATGATAATACCGAAACCCATTGATTATTGGGAAAATGGAGCTACGTTGTTCGTAGAACGAGTTAAAGGCAGAAGGTTATCTACAATTTTGGGGTATAAAGGGCTCCCCGTTATTCGCTGGTTCTTTCCCGCAAGTCTTAGGGAGCTGATGAACCATGCCGCAAATTGGTTGGCGCACTTTCATTCAGTCACTCGGAAAACAAAAAAAATAAGTTTCAATGCTGCAATCCAAGAAGACTTGAAAAATATCATTGTACAGTGGCCTTCAGCACTTAGCCAAAAGCAGATTGATAAATGTTTTGTAAAGCTTCACGATTTTGCATTGAACTTGGACACGACCCCGCGCACCATTACAGGACGACATGGAGACTACGACCCCTGCAACATCATTATGACTTCTGATCGAACATGCGTAATCGACTTTGCTTATTTTAGCTACGGCACTCCTTTGCTTGATGTGGCAAATTTTATGGTGAGCCTTGAACTTCACAGTACTCCCTTTCATACCATGAGTTACCATAGCTTGGGTTTCTGGCGAAAGCTTGCCAGTGACTTCTTAGCCACATACAATAGCATTGCTAAGCTACCTTTCTCAAGGGATGAGGTAAACCTTTATAGAGTTCTAAAGTTTATAAGGGCGTTGGGATATGCAAAAAAAGCGGTGGAAATGGGATCAGAAAACTCTTTTGGGACTTTACTCTTACGCCTGCAGAGCATATACGCGGCTCAGCAAGTCGAAAATTTTTTGAAAGGCAATGATTTGGGGTAAAAATGAAACCAATATCATCTACTTGACGGGACATCTTTATGCATGAATGGCCATCTGAAAGGCCGAAACATGACGAGGGCTGTCAAAACAATTTTTCACACGATGAAATTTTCTAAAAAGAGAAGCGGGGAACGCGGATTTTGGGGTGGGGCGATATAAGATGTGAAAGAGCTTTTCATAATGTATATGTGTGCGCATACGTGAGTATTAAAAAGCGAAAGTTCTTCTCTATAACTGTGGAGCAACTTGAGTCCGGAAATGTCGGTGATCGTTCCTTCTTTGAATGAAGAAGCGTATGTTGCAAAGACCCTAGAATCGATAGCTAACCAACGCACCAATTTTGATTATGAAGTGATTGTTTGTGATGGTGGAAGCACAGATAAAACGGTTAGGATAGCTAAGAAGTATGCAAAAGTCATCATCTGTCCTATCCGCAATAAAGCTATTCAAATGAATTACGCTGCGGACAGGACCAAAGGGGGTATTCTCGTATTTATTGATGCAGACGCAATTTTGCCCGAAAATTATTTACAAAGAATGTATGAACTGTTTAAGAACAATGATGGGCTCTTGGCCTGCGGCACCTGGTTTAAGTTTCTTGAAAAAGGACTCAAAATCAGATTCGCTGAACTCTGTATGAATTTTTACCTTGGTTTTTTTAAAAACTTACTGGGCAGCCCTGAACTGTCAGGGTCCAATCTCTGCGTTAGGCGAGACGCATTTTATGAAGTCGGCGGATTTAACGACGTGCCCAGCGAAGACACGGGGCTCAGCATCGCACTAAGGGAGTTGACAAGGGGGGAAAAAGCTGGCAAAATTAGGTATGCGCGGAACCCCAAAGTTTCAGTTTCCGCCCGCAGGATAAAAAAGATGGGATTCATAAACACTTTTGTCTACAATATCCAAAACGAACGGAAAACAGTGGCGTTGAGAAAAAATCTAAAATGCCGTGATTAAATGAGTTCAAGAATATTCCGTTTTCTACTTGATGTACGCGCGCGCTTTTGGGGTCCTCTTTTTCTTAACGTACACATAAACGACAGGTGTAATTTGAAATGTATAATGTGTGACACGCGAACTTACTATGAAGAGAACCTAGGAGAAGTGATCAATCCTGAGGGTTTGATTCAACAACTGAAGGTTCTCAAGAGGCACGGGTTAATTGGAGTCGTTGTCGGAGGCACCGAGCCCCTGCTTCGTCCCGATATTTGCGAGATACTACATAGAATACAGAGAATTGGCGTGAAACCTGTTTTGATTACTAATGGTACACTTCTTGATGAAGAAATTTCTAAGAAACTAACAAAGGCGGGAATCGAGATTGTGGTTTCGCTGGATGGAGCCACACCAAGAACCAACGATAGGATTAGGGGCCCAGGAACTTTTGAGCAAATTGTAAACGGGATAAGTAAGCTAGTTGCCTGTCGGAGGAAACCTCTCAAAACACCTGTGTTGATAAGCACATGTATCACATCCGTCAATCTTCACGAGATTGATGCCATAATTAGACTCGGGGAAAAAATCGGGGTAGACGGGGTTTTATTCCAAAATGTCGATACAGATGAAAGCTGGCTAAAACCCGATAAAGAAAAACTCGCGGCGATCTTAATTAAAATTAACTGTAAACGAACCACATACAAGATTAGGATTCCGCCTACTTTGTATCTTCAATCACTGGTCACCGAGGATAAGCTTTCGTCACACTGTTTTGTTCCAGAATTGATCTCAAACGTTGACGCATATGGAAATGTGTTTGGATGCTGGAGAATTAAAGAAATTCTTGGAAATATCAAAGAAACTTCTTTTTTGAATATCTGGGCCTCAAAAAAGTACAAGGAGTTTCGAGAAAATGTTAGACTAAGGAGATTCGCAGTTTGTGAAGATTGTGGGCTGTTGTGTTACACACCCTTTAATCTGATATTCAATAACCTCCTCCGACATCCTGTGAGGACAGTAGAGCTAATTCGGGGCTTTTTCTTGGAGATGTAATGCGATTTCTTGTTTTGTGTATTTTCCTCTCTTTTCAGTCCTTATCCATGTATCGACCCGCTTGAAAGGTTTTGTCAGCGTAGTACAGAATGCAAGCGCCGCCCAGACTGGGATACAAGTTAGATATGAGAACCTTTTTTTTCCATAGTCATTCATTGATATTATCAACAGCCCCAAACCGAACCAGAACGTTAACAGTGCACAGGTAGTGAAGAGGGAGGCCTGCGCCACAAAAAAAATTGGTAGGGAAATAAGGGAGAAAATCATCCAAATTGGAAGCATAGCGTGGAATATGCTGAGTAACAAGCCAATTTTTATTCTTAGTTTTGTCCTTGGCATTAGATTTTTAAGACCCTCCCTCGTACCCGCCATCCACCTTTCTCGCTGACGAGAGTGTGCCCTCCAACTTGCTATGGCCTCTTCCTGAATTATCGCGCGCGGAGAGAAAACCATCAAGCCCCCTTGTTGCGCGAGCCTGACGGAGAGATCAAGCTCTTCTACCAAAGAATCTTCATCATAACCCCCTAACTCTTCCAGTACCTTCTTTCTAAAACACCTGTTTGATCCGGAGAAAGGAACTAGCAGCCCAAGCCGTTCTCTTAGCTCGGAAGATTTGAACAACCATGCAAATTCAAGAGAAGTACTCCGAGTTAGAATGTTTTCATTATCATTGATAATCCCTACGGGACCAACAACGGCTGCAACCTCCGGTCTTCCCAAGGGCTCGACCAAGGCTCGCAAAGAAGAGGGCCGCACGATTGAATCCGCATCGTAAATGACCACCACATCGTTCTTGGCCGAAGAAAGCCCTAGGTTTAGAGCAGCTGGTTTCCCTCTCTTTTTAAGGTTTTTTGTCAACACCTTGACGGGGCCTCTAGACGAATATTTTTTACATGTATCAACAGTTTTGTCGGTAGATCCACTTGCAATTACAATTATTTCCATCTTATCCCGCGGATAGTCGCACTTGAGTAAGGTTTCTATTGTATGACCGATAACTTTTTCCTCATTCAACGCAGGGATGAGGATACTAACTGAGGGCAGGATATTTCCTCTTGTTTTGGGGATTTTCCTAAATGAAAGAAAAAAGAGAAGCCCGAAATGAACGGGAAATAACGTGAATAATATTCCGGCCAGAATTAACTCCAGCATGTTATCTTCCCTTACTCCCTCTATTCCGAACTGTTATAAAGCAAAACCTCATTTTGTTTTATATATAGATTTGGCATTTTAGGTAAGCATGTAGGTGGTGAAACCTGACATCCTATGAGGAGATAATGGAACGTCACTTGAGAGATCCAGGCATCTTCAAAGTGAGCACAGATGAGCTGAGGGAAAGACAAAGTGAGATGTTGCGAGCCTGTTTCAAATACCACTACGAGAACTGTGCGAATTATCGAAAGTACTGTAATGCTAGAGGGATCTCCCCCGAGTCCATAAAAAGTTTGGCAGACGCGTCAAAAGTACCGCTACTGGACAGTTTTGAGATTTTGAGAAAAAGAGAGTTTCTTAGTGTCCGTAAAGAGTCCATAGTTGCTAGGTTCTCATCCTCAGGTTCTAGCGGGGAGCCTGTGCTTTGGTGCTCCAGAGATCAAACCTCGCTGGATTGGCAAGGAATTGGCGCGATAAGGATGGCAAGCGAGGTTTCTGACATAAAGGCCGGGAAGACCCTGCTTATGGTCCCTGATATGCCAAACATAGCATTTTCACAAATTTTGAAAACTTATCTCCCAAAAGTTGGGCATAAAATATTCATCGGTTTAAAGCATACGATAATGGAAGGAAAACCGAACTTCTTTCCGGATATAAAAGCAATCAAGAAATTCTTTGAGTCTTCTGCCGAAACCAAAAATATTATGGGATACCCATTTACCATCGCCGGGCTGAAAAATTTTGCGCGCCCACGCGGTCTAGGCACTGACGGCATAATCATGACTGCCGGTGGGTGGAAAGCAAAGGTTGCAACGATGCCTTATGCATCGCTCCAACGACATGAACTTGAAAAATTGTTTTCTGACACTTTCGGTATTCCTCCTGAAAACGTTAGAGACATTTATGGTTCAACAGAACTCATTTTTGCTTGTTGGGAATGTTTCCACAGGGAAAACGGTGAGGCTGTAAAGAGGAAACATGTTGCCCCCTGGATGTATGCACTTGCACTAGATCCTGATACGCTTGAGCCCGTTGAATGCGGGGAAGTCGGTAGAGCGGCATTCCTCGATTTTGGTAACCATTCATCTCCAGGATTTATTCTGACCGATGATTTGGTAAAACTTATATCGGATGAGGGTTGTGAATGCGGCAGACTTGGTCAAATTATTGAGCATGTCGATAGAGTAAAAAAAACAGGATTCAGAGGTTGTGCGTTCACGGTCAAGGACAAATTGTTTTCAGAAGAATATTTGGAAGAAAAACCTTTCAAGGAGTCAGCGGGAGAGAGAGGGCCTTTGGAATACTTGAAAGAACATTACTTGGAAGTTGATACCGAATTCATTCAGAGAAACATAGGAGACTTTACCCAAGCGATGGAAGCCATCATAGAGGTGCTGAAAACTATAGAAGCTGATGAGTCCCTGCTAGAATCCATCGACTTTGTACTCGTGGGCAAAAAACTCTGTTATAAGAGAGGAAAAGTGACCGTCTTAGATCAAGAGGAATTGATTAAAGCTTTTACGAATATAAGCAGAGAACGAATTTTGAAAATTTTGGATCGTTTGGAACAGGCAGATCTCTTGGTCAAAAAAGAAACTGAAGGGAAAATACAATACCACTTTACTAAAAAAGCCGATGAACTTGGGTCAGCTTTATTTCCAATGATCATGTGGGGGCTAAAATGGTCGAAAAAGAAAAATGCGCGCACTAAACAAAGCTAAAATCAAGATTTATGAACTCCGAGAATGGGACACCAAAGGGCCAGCGATTATGCCCTAGAATCTTATATTTGTGTTGAATGGGGCAGATACTCGGATGAAACTTATTCACTGAAAATTCTGTTAATTCTTCTTAGCTCGCCAAAACTCTAATTACATCCTTACATTTAGAATCTTTGAGAGGCTTCGATGACGAGCAGATGATTTGCATCGTATTCATCTACGATGATGCAAGAGAAATGCTAAGAAGACTGAGGATGACCGCCTGATTAAGCTCCGATCGGAATTAGAGTCATCCACTCTCTTTCTTTGTAGTACCTTAGTCCTGCTGTTACACCTGTTGTTATGGCGAACCATATGATCGTTGCTGTCATGTTTCCTCGCCTGACGATAAATGCTTGGCCAACATTTTCTTCTGCAATAACTGATTGTTGAGCCAAATCGTCATTACGCTAGGGAGATATTTTTTTGATGCTTTCCACAGAAAGATTAATTTGTTTTGTTATTTAGTTTCTACCAAACTCTCTTTACTTATTTTTTCCACAAGTTCCAGAATTTTTTCCTTGTTTTCCAAGAAAGCTAGCCACTGTATGTTTTCAGCGTATTCTATTCTATCCTTGCCACTTCTCAGAGATAGAATTCCAATTAGTATACAAATGATTACTATTAATCCCTCCAGCGTTGAAAAATGTTCTGAACTAAAATTCATCGCATTTAAGAATTGGAGAAGAAGATAGCTGAGCAAAGTTAAATGCCCGAAAAGCAGTCTAAAAAAGGTATATGTAATTGGGAAGAAAATAAACGTGAAACCAACTATGTATAATGAATGCCCATAGCTTGCCAGTAATCTTACTCGTTTCCTTAAAGAAGCAGAACCCTGACTCCACAGACAATAAGACCAGAAATCTCGTGGTTCAATTTGTAATTTTTTGTCTTGCATGATTTCAGTCAAAGCTACTTGAACTCGAGACTTTGGGTAAAGATTAAGTTTCGTCAATGTATTGCTCAAAAGAAATGCGCGCAACAAAGGATAGATGATATGATACAATGCCCAGCCCGTAACCAGCACTAGCAATAGGAATGAAGTTGATATTATCGCCCAGTTTGGTGACGTAAATGCCCTACGAATCTCTTGAGGTAGGGAAAAAAATAGCCAAAAAGTTGCTACTGCTCCAGGTATAGTATAACGAAATAAGACCTCAAGACTGCTTATACCTGTTTCTGACATTAGCCAGATTGCTCCTCAAAGGTGATGGATTCTAGCGCGTCTAAGCATAAAATTGTAGGATATAGCATGCTCTTTCTATGAATTGTTGAAGGCCAACCACCATCTCTATTGCGGTTTTTCATAAGAAAGTCATAAATAGACCGAATCCGTGGATCTTTTGGGTTAACTCCAGCCCATAATAAAAGGTTAACAAGCAACGTAATAGGCATGATGCTAAAGCCCCAAGAAAGGAAGGCAAATTCATTTTCTATTTCGAAAGAAACTCTTTTTAAGATTGACAGAATATCTTCGTTTCGAAGCAGACCCATTTCTTTTAAATTTTTAGCCAAAATGGAATCAAGCTCTTGAAGCTGAAATTCACTCACCCATTTTTGAAACGCTGGAGGGACTCTTCGTTCAGAAGGCTCGATTCTTTGAATTTTTAGCAAAGCGATAGTTGAGATCATAGTTGCTAGCTTAATGTGTCTCTTACCATCTTCCCAAGTGCCATCACGCCTTCGCTTGGAAACTAAAAAGTCCACCGCTTTGCTTAAGCATGCATCTCTGTTCTTAATTTCTTCGGAGCTAACCACCGCCAATACCGTAATCGCCCCTGCGGTAGGAATTATTCTGCTTGGAAAACCTTTCTGAACCCCCCATCCGCCATCCTCATTCTGAGTATTAGTCAAAAAACTTGCAAATCGAAGCAGGATGTGTTTCATTCCTAAACTCTCAAGAATAGAAATCGCGTAAGAATGATCTAACTTTGCAGGCCCTCTGGGTATGTCACCTAGCCCTCCTTCTTCGTTCAGACAAGAAAGAACAAACCTCTTTGCGTCGATGGATGTTGCTAATTTCACTAAATCTTTGCGATACCCTACCTTTTTACAGACTCGTTTCCAATAATTAACAAACTTGTTTAAGACCTGTGCATCAACGCTTCTAAGTTTGATTTGACCACTGGAAAAATCTGCTGTTAGCATAAGCTGATCTCCCGCAAAAGCAGCGATATAATCAAGTTCCCTAAAACCGCCAAGTCTCTCCACCAGATTTTTGATGTTGTCCACATTATCAACCGTCAAACTGTCTTCGCCGACTCGTGTGCTGAACAATACTCTGTCTTTCAATTCACGAGCGACTTCTTCGAGCAGTGCTGTTACACGATCAAAATCCAAGAGGCTCAAGAAATCAGAGTATGCATTTTTAAATTTCTCTTCTTTTTGGACTGACATCTTCTTACTCTCCTAAACTTTGACTTGAGCACCTTCTATCTCTTCTTCGAGGACGAGATGGTAAGCGCTATACCACGCCTGAAGGGCTTCGTAGTTATCTGCTTTTAGTTCCAAGGAATAATTATTGTGGACAATGGTTGATCGGAAGTCTCTTAACATATCTTTAATTCTGAAGGCTATGTCTGACCCATGTGACTGCAGAGCTTTTGAGTTGAGGATTACCTCTATTGCTAATTTTCCATCGTCTTTCTTGAGCTTAGGTTGCTCAAATCCTTCATGGCCATGCCAATGAGATGTAATTGTGTGCGCTTGGTTAGGAAGCTCTCTGTTTACTCTTTCAAGAACTTCACTTCTGGATTGCCCAAAGGTGTTAACCTCTGCTCTTTCTTTGCCGGCATCGCATGCGTCGCTTATTCGGAGAAGAGTTGCTTTGTAAGCCACTTCGGGGCTAAGAATGCCCCTTTTCAGCAATTCGGCTATGTCACCAGTGCCATAAACTTCTCTTGTTGCTCCTTCGCTATGAAGTAAACACAATTCAGCAATTTCGCGTCTCTCAGTGGCGTTCAGAGGAATGGAAGTGTCTTCTTGAACATACTCACTACTCAGCATAGCGTGCGATTTTCCATCATCCATCGTCCTGCCTATGTCATGGGCCGCGATTGCCACCTTCAACTTAAAAATTTCTTCTTGAGTAAGAGACCTGCCCAGATTATTTCGAGCAATACTGATCTTTTCAAATAGTTTCTCTGCAGATTCGAGATTTTGGTCAACTCGCCTTATATGATCTGCGCCATGGTCAACAAGGTACCATTTCACCTTGTCCTTCCCCTTGTTCATTGTGTCCTTCAGTTTTTCTTCAGCGTCCTGCAGCCTTTTTTGTAATAATTCATCCTCAATTTCTTGGGGTGAGGGAAGTGGCAAGCCCTCAGAAACTGTGCCGCCTTTTCCATATGGGCAGTTTCTTCCAACACAGTGAGCACTGTAAAATGCTTCAACAACATTTTTGGAATCCTCATCAAGATAGCAATAACACTGGCCGCATATTGGACAAACGAGCCAATTACATTTACTACAGAGCTTTGCGGTCTTTGGATCGAAGCGTTTCAAACAAGAAAAACAGTAGTGCCACGAAGTCTTACAATGACGCCATGTAAGTTGCATTGCTTTCCTGGCTACTTCTGCCATCAAATATCACTTAGAGTCTTTTGGTCAGATTGCGTTCAATCTTCTGAAATTTAAGCAAGTTTTCATAGAGTATCTGTTCCAATTCATCAGAATTTGGAATATGCTTAAACGTTTTTAAAAGGACTTCTCCCTCGTTTTCAAATTCCAGTCGACAGGTTGACCATTTCGACAAATCGCCTAAGATGACGCCATGCTTTGCAATCTCTGAAAGATGTTCACAAGACAAGTCATCGAGGCCAAAAATAACTAGTTTCTTTCCTAAAATCTTCAGATTTGCCAGAATTGAATAGTTATATCTCAACTCTTTGTCTGGCAATGCTACATAACCAATATAGTTCACAAGTTTCAACCCTTGAAGTTTTTCAATTTTGGTCAAATCATCGGAATGTATAACAACCATAAGTTCTATACCATCGTCATTAGCCTTTTTTAACAATTTTTCAAGCCTCGACATAGGTAGGTCTTCAAGAGTTCGAGAATTACGCATGTCATCAAGTAAGGTCGCTATGTTTGGCCTGAGAGACAATTGAGCTTCTAGATTTGCCACAGGATCATCGAAAACAAGTGGGTCAACAAAATATTGATCTGCTGCATATAGCCTTTCAAGACCGCCACAATCCATTATCAGTTTTGTTCCAGATCGCCTTACGCTAGTTAAAAGGTTATCAGCATAGGTATTTATCGAATTAATAGAAGTCTGGAAGTCAGCGAGGGATTGAACAATGAAGCGAGGCGGGCATTCCTTTAAAAGTTTTTCCAGAGCATGAAATGAGGCCCACAAAATGTCGAAAATTCGGGACATATGCTTTTCATAGTGTCTTATTGCCAACAGAAGAGAGGCGTAACTTGGTGCAAGCTCAAATTTCACGCTCTGCATATCGTTTAATTTGTGGAATGTTGGTAATAATGTTTCCTCTTATCCGTTTTCGCCAACCAAGTTTCATCGCCTCTTTTTCTGAAATTGGTTTTACAACAAGTTGACCTTTCTTTTCGTTAATTTCAACCAAACATGGCATACCTATTTTGAATGGAAAAGCCGTATCTTCGCTTACCTTTGTGGGTACATAAATCCAAATTCTGGCGTACTCTCTTCCCTTACTCACAGATTTTCTACCGATAATGGTTCCAATGCCAACTCGTGCCAAATTAAGCCCCGATTCTGAGATAATCTCTGAATTGACTTGTTACTATATTCGATTACTAAGTTGATACACTAACCTTTTATACCAAAATATCGCTGCATAAATCAGGTCAGCTTGAAGTTGGAACCCGAAGTTCACATAGCCGAAAGATACATGCAATTGGTCAAGAAGTGCTTCACAATGACAAACATTATGCTAGAAGGCGGAAAAGAAATTGATTTGCTCGCCATCAACCCAATTTCACGAGAGAAATTTCATATCGAAGTTAGAGTGGCCACTGGAAGAGGATTCCGTTTAAGGCTGATTGACACTCAAACAAAGAAAGGGCGTAAACATAGAAGAGGGGTAGATACGCTAAATGAAATCAAGTTTTCACATCCAACAGTAGTCAACGCAGTCAAGGAAATCTTTGGCAGCGGCGAATACAAGAAGGTTTTGGTTATGTGGGATGTTGAAGACAGCGGGGTAATAGAGCAAGCGAAAAGCATTTACAACGTTGAAATATGGAAAATGGCAGATCTTATGAACCAGCTAATGCGGGAAGTGAAAACGAAACCATACAGAAACGATGTTTTAAGGACAATTCAGCTGATTTCCAGAAGAGTTAGCAATTCCTAACTTTGCTTAAACCCCGCAGAAATGCTATAGATCTGCACATAGCACTTAATCATGGCCCGTCTGCAAGTGCATAATAGCAAATCTTAAGGGCAACTAAAATCTAGTGAGTGATTAAACTTGAGTGATTGCAATGTTCAGTTCAAAACAAAGGCCCAATCCCAACACTTCTGAAACATGCGAGATGCTTTTGGAGAGTATTAAGTCCTCAATCAGAAGTCCCGATCCCTTCAGACAATCAGATGCCAAAACCAAACTAGAAATGCTGAAAAAGAACAGGTGTAAGAAAGCTCTTATTTGGATTCATGAGAATTACAGAAATGATCCTTCTCCTTTTGTACAACAGTTTGCCAAAAGGGCTTTGGAATACGCACAGACTGTCTAGCTTGGACTCCGGAGCCTGTATCATATTTGCCGAGAGAATTAGAAGTTGGAGAAACAATAAGGAAGCATCTTAAAGAACAAGGTTTTGACTATGTCACGACAACACCAGAAGGCTTGATGCTTTTCAGAAAACCAAAGTAACAGTAAAAACTAGAATCTGAATATTTGATTAACACAAAGTTCGTTTAAAACAGTTTTGACGTCTTGAATGTTCTGTCTTGCAGAATACTCTATGAAATCTAATTCGTAGAGTATTGATAGCTTCACATTCTTTATCAGTTCTGGAATTTTGCTTAGCTTAATCAGAAACGTTTTGACTCCTTCCCCTTCTATCGATCCCATAGGAATAAGAGTTTTTCCAATCGCCTCTTCCAAGAAGTCAATTATCAATTTCTTTGTTGATTCAAAAGATCTATCCATGACATACCATCTTAAATCAGGAAGAGAATTGAACAATCTTAATCTATTTTGCAGCTCAGACATAAGTGGTTTGAGTATAGTTTCTGCTAAACTGCGATATTTGCTGGGCATTTTTCCTAGTTGCCCTTGAACCCACTCTTCAGAAATCCATAAGAGTGTTTGTTCAAGAATAGCATCATGCATAGTCATGTTTCTTCTATTAACTACATTCCAAGCAACAGCAATTGCTTCTTTCTGCTTAATCAGCCCTCTGGATATTGAAATATTGCACAAGTCGCCAAAAGAGCCCCATCTTTCACCTTTGCATGGGCTGCCTATTTTGAACAAAAAAGCTACTTCTAAGGATTTAGATGAAAGATGGATTGAGCTCAAATCATACCCTGTTAAATAATGCTGTATGCTCCCCAGATAATTATCTAGAACCAACCTGTCCGCAAAATCATCCTTTTCTGGATTGTAGTCTGCCATTAGCTCAACAACATCTTGAATCAACTTTGCTCTTCTCAACAAGAACTCATTTTGGACAACATACTTGAAATCATTCCTAACGAACCAAACCTTCCCGATTATCTTCTTCAAATCCTTTTGCAAAGACAAGGGGTTCACCTTGTGTTCTTTATCTAGCATTCTAACTCTAGACTCAAAGGTTTCCTCTTTTTATTTTTTCCCTTGAATGAAGAATACTTAACTCCGAGTGAACCACTAACCTCTTTTTTGGAGATTAAAATGGAGCCACCTGCCTTCCCCTCCAGTGTAACCCTCTGCCCTATCCCTGCCTCTAAAAGAAATTTTGTAGGTCTATCACCGTCTGGAGAGGATGGGGAAGGCGTTCAGTAAATCAAACTAGTAGCATAACGATATAAAAAAGAGATAATAAACCCTTAACTTTCATCTCTCTATCTATCCGCTCTGTGATAGACCCTATACGTTTTTTGACTCTTCAGCATAAAGAGTTGTTAGTCAAATATGCGAGAAGCTGGGACAGAGCGAAAGCGAAACCCTGCGCATGGCGTTTTTGCAGTACGCTGAAAAGTTAAGCCTTGTAACGGAGAAAGTTCACGGCTGACGTAATGATTTCTTTAACCGCTGTATAGAGTGAATTGAAGAATGCATAGACAATATGTTTCTTATGAATTGCAGACTGTTAGCTAACAATCGTGGATGTTAATTGCCTCCTATTTATGTTGCATTTGATACACATTGACACTGGTAATCTGCCATTTTGATGTATAGAAGACGATTCCACAAAGCATTTAAACACCTGATAGGCATAAACGGAATTCACAAACTCTCAAAAGAGAGGAAAAAGGAGAAAGAAAAATGAAGAAACTACAATCAGCAATCCTTATTGCACTGATTCTCTCGTCGACATTTACGTTCTTGTCATTCACTTTCTCTGCGGTCCATGCGGATTCAAACGCTCTCGTGCTTGAATTCAATGCGCTTGACAATTTGGAAATACTACAAGGCGAGGACACTATTCTAATGAGCCTTAAGCATTACGTAGACATACCTGCATCGCCACTTGCAGACATATATAGGCAGGCTTTAGGCGCTTTCAACTATAGTATTGAAGAAGAGATGCCTATACCAGAAAATGTAACCGTGATTCCAGAGATTGCGGTCGGAGAAACCCTTGAAAACGCCTCTGAGAATATTATCCCAGTTCGTAAGCAGTTCTACGAAGCATTATACCGAGAATATGATATTTCGTTAGGACTGGACACGTTGATAGTGAACTCCAGCATGGTACCGAAAGGTAATTTTGACGAATGCAGAATCTACGCAGATGCTATGGCCTTCCCGAGAGTTTTAACCACCATGCCAGGTGGCGCGGGTGATACATGGACTCTTGGATTTGGACCAACTGATTCCACAAGGTTTGCAGAGTATGTGTTCACACAGATAACTTTTCTGAAAATGTTATTACAGCAATTGCCCGGTGAACAAGTATACAGGAGCTTTTGGTCGATCAGAATCAGTATTCCGGATGATGCTGCACTCCTGAACTCCGATGAGATTTCAGGTCTAAGTTGGCTGGTAGATCTTGGAGGCGGAAACTGCCTGGAGGCATCATTATCTGTTGAAAAATCATTAGTATTGAACGAAACAATGATTGTGACTGAACAGAACATAACTATACCGATCACAGACGTGTGCAATGCATTTCAAGGGTATAAGAGTTTCAGAATCGAATACTCTTTGCCTGAGACT
>Ga0315310_10000370_pt1 | contig 28945 bp, 29 predicted proteins | sample TDP5_MG_FD_203630 | JGI IMG/M metagenome (GOLD analysis project Ga0315310, IMG submission 203630) | Freshwater sediment microbial communities from Lake Towuti, South Sulawesi, Indonesia - TDP5 | ecosystem: Environmental > Aquatic > Freshwater > Lake > Sediment | place: Indonesia: South Sulawesi...
CAGCGGCCATCTGCCGTCAGCGGGTCAGGATAGAGCTGGCGCAGAAACCGGATATTATTTTTTGGCTCAACCAGCTCTTCTAGCTTCAGCGGGAAACGACCATATTTGCGAAAGTACAGCCCCAGCCCCCGCCGGTATTGCTCACCGCGAAAGAGCAGCTCTTCTTCGCGCTCGCGCTGCCCTTCAGTCAGGACGCGTGGCACTTCCGCAGCCAGCAGGATGAGCACCAGCGCCGCGAGCAAAAGCACCGTCATCAAGGCATAGCCGGCTTGGGGAAGCTTCCGCGCCATAGCTAAGGCTGCTCCAGCGGGATGACCCAGCGATGTCCACCCACTATATCTTCTAGTTCCACACTCGCCGCTACCACCCGCGTGAGCCGGTAACGTCGCGCAATCAGCTCGCCCTCGCGGGCGATGTAAATCTCCTCTCCATCGGTTAGAAACACGCGTTTCTCACCGCTTAACCCATCTTGCGCAAAACCGTAGAAGCGCAATGGCGCTGGCGGGCGTGGTGGTGGTGCTGTCATGGCCGCAGGCGCAGTTGGCGGCGGTGGCGCTGCGCTCGCCGGCAGTGCGCGCACGCGATACTCAAAGATGTTCCGCGTAACAGAAACTTGCGCCGGTGCTTTTTGCAGTAAATCCAGCCGCAAGCGTGGGTCGGGGATGCTGCTGGCTTCCCTCTCTCCAGTTGTGCTCTGGCTGGCAGGTGGCAACGGGCTGTGACGCAGCCGACGCAGGTTGATGCCGACCAGAATCATCAGTAGCACCAGCAGAACGACGAGTTTCTTTTTCTCCCTCATGTACGCGCCTGGCGAAAATAAGTCTGGATGGTGAGGTCAAGCTTCAGAGTGCCGCTGGTAGCCGTGGAAACTAGCCCCAGGCGGTCAAGCAGGTAGAAATTCACCGAGCGCTCCAAATGCTCCAGAAAGCGGAGCAGGTTCACATAGCCGCCTTCCACGGTGGTGGTGATTTCCTTCCGCACGAGTTCCGGGTGTTCACGCACGACGTAGCTGCGGAAGTTTGCCCGACCGGGGCGCACGCCACTATCGGTGGCGGCACTTTCTAGCTCCGCTACCACCACAGAGTAACCTGCCTCCTCGCTGGGAAAGCGCTGGACAAGAAAGTCGTCCAATTGTTTACGCGTAGCCGGGAGTTCCCGCACGATGCGCCGCAAGCGCTGCACCTCTTCGCGCGTACGCGCCACCTGCGCCTCTAACGCGGCTACCGCGGCAACTTCGCTTCTGGCACGCGGGCGCTGTGGGCGAACTATGACCAGATAGATGACCACGTCAGCTATGAGCAGTAAGGCCACTACCAGCCAGAAAACCCTGTACATATACCTACGCCACCCGGCCATCATTCTACTCACCACCGCGATAGGCCGCGCTTACTTCCGCCACCAACGCGTCTTCACCTGGACGCTCACCACGCTGCTGCGCATGTACCGCCACTTGGGCAAACTCCGCGCCCTGCTCGAGCGCCCGCAGGAACTGGATAAGAGCCGTAGCCGACTCCGCCCCCACGCGCATCTCCAAGCGCAACTCGCCATCGTCTTCCACTTGCGGCGAAAGCGCCAGGATACGTACCCGGTCAGGCAGATGCCGCTCTAGAGCCACAAAGAGTCGCGTCCAAGAGAGACTCTTGCGCCGAATCAAGCCGTTGTAGAAGCTGGCACGCGTCAAAACCTCCTGCGCGCCTGGGTGGTCCAACTCGCGTTCGAGCTGCTGTCGTTCGCGTTGTAGTTCGCCTAGACGCTGCGCCAACTCCGCCCGGCGCAAGCGCGTGCTGGCATCCTGCCGCCAGGTACGCCCAGCCTGGATGCCGACAACTAAAGTGAGAATCAGCACAATGCTGCCGAGTACACTTGCCGCCAGCCAGAAGCCGCGTCGGCTGGTCGCCGGCTTGGTCGCCAGGTTGAGTTCAACTCTCACGGCTGTGCTCCGGCGCGCAGGTAGCCAAGTGCTGCCGCTAGGCGACGCTGGCGCTCAGTCTGCGTCGTTACCAGAGGCAAATCGCCCAGCCAAGCATCCACCTTGAGTTCACTAGCTAGGCAACCAGCTTCCCGGTACAGCAAGGCCGTCAGCGCCGCCTGCTCCTCGCCTAGCCCTACCAGCAGCGCTTCCGTCACCGGCTCGCCCCAGTGATCCTGAAAGTAAACCAACGACGGATAGATGTGTTCGAAGAGAGCCGCAGCCGAGCCATCGGCCGCTGCCAGCGGTACGCTACGGAAGAAATGCACAGCATTTTGGCGCACAATGGTCAGGCTGAGCGACCCAGGGTCGCGCCGCACAAGTAGGCGACTGGCGCGCTCGCTGGCCTCGAACCAGCCCAGCGTGGCCAGGCTGGAGAGCGTGACCCAGCCCGGCTCAAAGCCCAACGCTTCAAACCGCTCCTCATACTGCCGCAGAATGCTGCCTAGAGCTGCGGCCACGAGCACGTGCTTACCGGCCTCCGCAGGATAGACCTGATAATCAAGCACGGCCTGCTCCAGGTCGAACACAGCCTCCTTACGCAACCGCCAGCGCAGCAAGGCCAACACTTCTTGCCGCCTTTGCGGCAAGCTTTCCAGTGTCAGCAGCCAGACACGTGCCACGAGATCGGGCAGGATCACGGCCACGCGCTTCTGGCTCGCGGCGACCTCACGCAGGAGTGTCGCTAGCACTTGCTCCAGCGTGCTCGTCTCGTGGATGTTTTCCGCTAGTGGCCCCGGACGTACGACATTCTCCGGCAGCGGCGTCACCGACCAAGCTTCAATTACCTGCCCGGAACGACTCGCGCGCACCGCTGCTACCCCATCGGCGGCGATCTCGCACACCACGCGTGCTTGCGCCCCAGCGCGCAGCCAGCGCCGCCAGTGCCCTAGCCAACCACCTTGTAGATTCTTGCCCACGCCCTTAGACCGTCTCGATGAAGGTTACCTTGTTCAACTCCCGCAAGGTGGTGATGCCGCTGCGTACCTTCTCCAAGCCCGCCTCGCGCAGAAACCTCATCCCTTCTTCCTTGGCCGCACGCTTGATTTCCGAAGTCGGCCGCTTGCTAACGATCATCTCCCGGATGCGGTCTGATAACTCGAGCAACTCAGCGATTGCCGTGCGACCACGGAAGCCTGTGCCGTGACACTCGATACAGCCGGTGCCTTCATAGAAAGGCACATTCTGCCATTCCCGCGGCTCGATACCTGATTCCTCCAAAAGCTCTGGCCCGTAGTGCACCCGGTGCTTGCAGCTTGCGCAAATCACCCGCACCAAACGCTGCGCTAAGATGCAGTTGAGCGCGGAGACGAAGTTGTACGGCTCTACGCCGATATTCAGAAAGCGGCCAATGACGTCCACTACGTTATTGGCGTGCACGGTAGTGAAGACGAGGTGCCCGGTGAGCGCCGACTGGATGGCAATCTGCGCCGTCTCCAGATCGCGAATCTCGCCCACCATAATCTTGTCCGGATCGTGCCGCAGAATCGAGCGCAGCCCGCGCGCAAACGTCAGCCCTTTCTTCTCGTTCACCGGAATCTGCGTGATGCCGCGGATTTGATACTCCACCGGATCTTCGATGGTGATGATCTTATCCTCATCGGTCTTGATCTCTGAGATGGCCGCATAGAGGGTAGTGGTCTTGCCGCTGCCGGTAGGCCCGGTCACCAGAACCATCCCATAGGGCTCACGAATGTAGCGCCGGAAGCGACGCAGCTCGGACTCGGAGAAGCCAATCACGTCCAGGTTGAGGGTACGAAACTTTTCGCTCAGCGATTCTTTATCCAGGATGCGCAGCACGGCGTCTTCGCCGTTGATGGCCGGCATGATGGAGACGCGGAAGTCAATGTAGCGGCCTTTGTAGCGCACGCGGAAGCGCCCATCCTGCGGGATGCGGCGCTCAGCGATGTCCAGTTCCGACATCACCTTGACGCGGGAGATGATGGCCGAGTGCCACTCCTTAGCGATGGGTGTCATCGCTTGATGCAGTACACCGTCAATGCGGTATTTGATGAGCACGTCGGCGTCACGGGTTTCGATGTGAATGTCGCTGGCCCGGCGCTCCAGCGCATTGAAAATGATGGAATCCACCAAGCGGATAACCGGGCTGATTTCGGTGTCGCGCGTGAGGCGCTCAATTGAAATGGTCTCCTCACCCTCCTCAGTCTCACGCACTACGTCCAGGCGAAACCCTTCCGTCACCTCCTCCAGCACCCGCTGGGCTTGCTCAGTCTTCTTGAGAATGTCAGCAATCTGCTCCGCAGTGGCCACTTTGACTACAATCTTGCGCCCCAGGCGCAGCGAGAGGTCATCGAGCACAGCAAATTGGCCAGGATCGGCCATGGCCACTACCAGCTTGTTGTCACTCGCCTCCAAGGGAATGAAGTGATAGCGGAACATAAGGTCCACTGGCACCAGGCCAAATAAGTCGGGGTCAATGCGCTGCTGGAGCAAGTCCACGAATTCACACCGATAGCGCACGGCTAGCTGCCGCGCACGCTCGACTTGACTGGAGGAGTCAACGGGGCGCATTTCTTGCGGATTAGGTCCGGTTTCAAAAGCCATCGCAGGCTCCCTTCCTCCCTAGCGCACCAGCGTGGCTAAGGAGAAAACTGGTAGATACAACGCCACGAGGATGAAAGCAATCACCAGCCCCATAAAGACTAGAATCAGCGGCTCGACCAAGGCCATCAGCGCTGTCAGACGCGTGTTCAAGTCCTCCTCGTAAAATTCGGCCGCGCTGATGAGCATCTGGGCCAGAGCGCCAGTGGTTTCACCTACCTCGACCATCTCCAACACCAACTCCGGTACTAAGCCTTGTTCTCCTAGCGCGGCGTGCAACGCCTGACCTTCACGCACGCGGTTGGTGGTGTGTTGGATGCTGTTGCGCAGCAGAGCGCTGTCCATGGCCTCACGCGCAGTCTCCAGCGCCGACACCAGCGGAATACCACCAGCCAGCAGCGTGCTCAGTGTGCGCGCAAACTGCGTAATGCGAAACTTCAGCCAGATATCGCCAAACACCGGCAGCTTGATTTTGAACCTATCTAGCAACAATCCCCCGCGCTCCGTCTGCGCCCATAGATAGATGCCCACGGCAACGCCGGCTATCGCTGCCAGCACCACTAGCACCGAGGCGCGCACGTTCAAGGCGAAGCTGATGACCAGTTGGGTCAGGATGGGCAACTCCGCCTGTAGCTCACTGTAGAGTTCAGCAAAGCGCGGCACGACGTAGGTGATGATGAAACTAAGAACACCAGAAGTAAACAACACCAACAGCGCCGGATAGACCAGCACCGTGAGTAGCCGCCGGCGGACGCTGCCAGTCACCTTCTGGTAAGCGATGTAGGAGTCGAGCACCCCGGTGAGGTTCCCGCTGCGCTCGCCAGCTAGCAGCGAGGCGGTGTAAACCTCGGGAAAGATTCCTTGCTCGCGGAAGGCTTCTGAAAGACTCGCGCCAGCACGCACACGCCGGCGGATGTCATCAAGTACTAGCCGCAGAGAAGGGCGCGCCGCGCGTTCAGCCAGCAGGTCCAAGGCGCGGAGAATGGGCAAGCCAGCGCGTACTAAGGTGACGAATTGCTGATTGAAGATCAAGAAGTCGTTCGCACGCAATCGCCGCCGACGCCCTCGCAGGCGCCAGCGCAATGTCAAGGCCGCCAGCGGCAGGAAAAAGCGGGCCTTGCTACGCACTGAATAGACAAATAAGCCTTGTGCGGCCAACCGCCGACGCAGCTCGGCCTCGGAAGGCGCCTGCTCGACCTGCTCGAACACCTGCCCTTGCGCGTTACCTACCTTGCAGACAAATTCACCCATCGTTGCTCTTGCTTCTACTGCTCTAAAGTGTAGCACCCTAGCTAACCGGAGGAAAACTAGGGGCTGATTTCGGCCTCATCAATCCAGACGGTATCCGGTGGGACGTGCAGCCGAAAGAGCTCAGGGGCGAGGTGAGGATTTTCACCCCACCGCCGAAAGTGAAACTCCATTATGCTCCCGTCTGGCCCCCGAAGCTCGATGCGCTGCAATTGTTGGCTGGCGTTTACATCCAGCCAGACTTCACTGAAGCCTTGCTGCGCTGATTTCGGTAGCCCGCGAAGCTGTGTCAGGCGCGGTTGCCCAGCACGCTCGATAGGCTTGATTTCGATGCGAGAAAAGAGCTCGAAGAGATTGACCCGCCCCAACAGCAAACCAAACGGCACCCGCCAGTCGCCCGCCGCGTGCAGACGGCTGCGGCTGACTTGCCGCTCAGCCGGAACGTAGAGATAGACGTAAGTGCCGTCGCAGAGAAAGAGCTTTTCTTCCGGTGACTCGTACTCCCAGCGCATCTTATCCGGCTTTTGAAAATAAACTCTACCGGACTCCACCCGCGTGGTCTGCCCCAGGGTATAGCGCTGCACAAACTCAGCCTGCAAGCTGCGCAGCCGGTTGTAATGCTGCTCTAAAGCCGCCACCACATCGGCTGCCGCTGGCGGCGTGCTCAGGCACACTGAGGCAAATAACAAGCTCAAGGCGAGCAGACTGACTGCGATATGGCGCATGCGCCTCAAGGCTTCTTTTCTGCCAAGAAGACGGTCTTGCCGCGGGCGCGTAATTCCAAGATAAGCTCGCGAACCTCCCGCCGCCCCACCGGATCTAAGCCCAGCACGGGCTCGTCCAGAAAGACCACTTCCGGGTCATTGAGCAAGGCCTGCGCCAGGCCTACGCGCTGAAGCATGCCGCGGGAGTACTTTCGCATTGCCACGTTCTCCGCACCACGCAGACCAAGGCGCTCAATCAGCTCTCCCACCCGGCGGCGGCCAGCAGCGCGGCTGAAGCCGAACAGTTGCGCGCAATACGCAAGAAACTCCTTGGCAGTGAGATAGTCATAGAAGTATGGAGCCTCGGGGAGATAGCCGACTCGCCGATGTACCTCAATGTCGTCAATTGGGTGGCCAAGAATGCACGCTGTACCGGCGGTGGGATAGATGAGGCGGAAAAGAAGTTTGAGGGCAGTGGTCTTGCCGGCCCCATTCGGTCCCAGCAGACCAAAGACCTCACCCGCCTCCACACTGAGGCTTAGGTGATCCAGGGCACGGCAAAAGCCTCTGCGCCAGAAACCATGAGCATAATCCTTAGTGAGTTCGCTAATTTCAACCGCAGGCATAAACGCAGAAAATACGCGGCAGCTAAGATTCTACCGCCTTAGCAGGGGGATGAAAAGATTAGTCGAGGACGGGATCGCCCGGGCCAGCAGGCGCCCCGGGCTTGAAGTGTATCCTGCCGTCTTCCTCCACGTAAAAGTAGCGGATGCCACTGCGCCCTGGGATGGCAGGGTCACCCCGCAGCTTGTAGCTGACAGTGTAACCCGCCACCGGCGGGTCGGCATTATAGATGAAATTATAGCCGCTCTTGTTTCCCCCGGCGATGAGCTCGTCCACCAGGCCGGCAAAGTTGGCCGAGGGCGGGCCACCAGCAGGATCCGGGCCTAGCTTCGCCAAGGCATCACTGTAGCCGATGCCGTACGTAGTGGAGTACACGACTTCTGCAGTAGTGATGGCGCGCAAAGAAGAGACAGCAGCAGCCTCGTTGGCAGAGATGCGGGCGCGGATATAGCTGGGAACTGCAATCGCCACAAGAATCAGAATCACGGCGATCACAACGAGTAATTCAATGAGAGAAAAACCACCCTCGCGCGCCGACATTCTTCTCCTCCATCACATATTGTTCCTTCGCCCATGGCAGAAATTCAGGCGGGGTTCTTCCCTCGAAGGAAGAACCCCGCTTGCAGTGAACCCACGCTCACAAGCCTTAGCTGATGGTCGGATGAGTCGCGTTAGCACCGCACGGCCCGGCGACTGCGGGGGTCAAGAAGTGAATGACCCCGCTTTCGTCGGTGAAGAAGTTGCGGTTGCCAGTGCGGTCAGGCGAGGTCGGGTCAGCGCAGAGGCTGAAAGTATCGTTGTGGACGCCGCCGACGCAGGTTGGACAGGGACTCGTAGTGGTGATGGCAAAGGTGAACAGGTAGCCGCTCTTGTTCCCACCAGCCAACTGCGCATCAATCAGGTTGTCACCTGGGGCCGGCCCCAGATTAGCCAAGGCCGCCGGAAACCCGATGTCCGGGTGGGTCGAAGAATAGGTAATCGCTGAGGTGGTGATAGTCCTCAACGAACCCACCGCAGAAGCCTCGTTCGCAGCCATGCGGGACTTCAGTAAGTTCGGGATGGCAATCGCGGCAATGATGAGAATGATTGCCACCACGATCAGCAGCTCGATGAGCGAAAAGCCCTTGTGCCTGCTCCGCATAGTCTCTCCTTTCTCCCTAGGTTAGGTCGTAATAAAGGTAATAGGGGGTAACTCCTCCCTCGGAAGTGCAATACGATTGCCATACCGAAACATTACTCGGTAAGCAACTATCTCCTTTTGCTCAAAGAAGTTAGCACAAATGAAAATAATTCGGCTCATGAGTCTCCCCAGAAAATGACGTTTCTTGTCACTAATTCAAGAGCAAAAAATGTCAGAAGAACTCAAAGCTTGTATTTCTTGGCGTAGTGGCGAAAAGAGCGGTAGTTCATCTTCAGCAGGTCAGCGGCAATCTGGCGTACACCACCTTTTCTCTCGCCCCGGGCTTTCATCTTCTGGGCCAGCTCCAATGCCGCCTGCAAGTACCGGCGCTCTAGCTCTCCGATATGTTGCTCGAGGTCAATCCCCTCCGCACCCAACATTTCCGCCCCGGGCAGACGCTCCACAATCACGCCACTAACTTTTTCCGGCAGATTGCACACGGTCACCTGCTCGCCGGACTCCAAGGCCACGGCCCGCTCGATGGCGTTCTCTAGCTCTCGCACATTACCCGGCCACGGATACCGCACCAAACATTCCATCGCCCGGCTCTCAATTCCCCGTAGCGGCTTCCCCATCTGCTCGGCATAGCGGCGGAGGAAATGCATCGCCAGCAAGGGAATGTCTTCGCGGTGCTCGCGCAACGACGGCACAGCCAACGGAATCACACTGATGCGATAGTAGAGGTCCTCGCGAAAGCTTTTCTCCTCCACCATCCGGCTGAGGTCTTTGTTGGTAGCGGCAATAACGCGGACGTCAACTTCCACTTCCTCGGTACTCCCCAATGGGCGTACCCGCCGATCCTGCAACACCCGCAAGAGCTTGACCTGCATGGGCAAGCTCATCTCCCCGATTTCATCGAGAAACAGCGTCCCGTCATTGGCCGCCTGAAACAACCCTTGCTTGTTTTGGCTTGCCCCGGTAAAGGCCCCTTTGACATACCCGAACAGCTCGCTCTCCAGCAGGGTCTCAGGAAAGCCACCACAGTTGATGGAGACAAATGGTTTGTCCGCCCGGGGCCCGTGGGCGTGGATGGCCCGGGCCACTAACTCCTTCCCGGTGCCGCTTTCCCCAGTTATGAGAACCGTGCTATGCGTGACCGCCAGAGTTTCGATGCTCTGGAAGATAGCCCGCATCTTCGGGCTCTGCCCGATGATGTTATCCGTAGATAAACGCCGAATCTCGCGACGCAACGCATCGCGTTCCCGTCGCACGCTGACGTACTCCTCAGCACGATGAATAACGTGCTCGATCTCCTCGACCAATTTGTCTGATTTGACCACATAGCGGTCCGCGCCCAGGTTGAGCGCACGAATAATGGTCTCCCCTAATTGCTCATGCCCGGTCATCAACACAAAGGGAACGTCTGGACTGAGAGTGCGTACGTACTCCAATACATCAATGCCGCTGACATCACCACGTGCTCCCCGCAGGTTAATATCACACACAATCACATCGAAGAGCTGGCTTGCTAGCTTGCGCCGGGCCTCGGCCTCGTTGGCCGCGGTCTCCACACGATGCCCGCGGCGACGCAGGGCAACCTCCAGCACCTCGCAGATAGAAGCTTCGTCGTCAATCACCAGCAGATTTAGCATAGCTTCTAAGCTTGCACTGTTCCGGGTCGCCGTGGTAACTCGATTGTAAACTCCGAACCCTTCGTCCCCGCACGCACCTTCACTTGGCCTTGGTGTGCCTGCACGATTTGATGGACAATTGCTAGACCTAAGCCGGTGCCGCCAGGAAACGAGCTTTCAAACGGCTCGAAAATCTTCTCGCGTTGCTCCTCCGAGAGGCCCACGCCCGTATCGGCTACGTGTACACGCACACACTCAGCCTCCGCCTCCACACCTACACGCAAGGTGCCGCCGTCAGGCATGGCACGTATGGCATTGTCGTAGAGGTTCCAGAAGACCTGCTTGAGGCGGCTAGCGTCAGCCCATACCCGCACTTCCCCTGCCGGGAAGGCTTTCTCGATGCGAATAGCACCGTTGAAGTTCGGGTGCTGTTGCAGGAGTAGGAGGGTTTCCTCTAGCAATTCGATCAGGTTGACCTCTTCCACCCGCAAGCGTTTCTCTTGGCTGTAACTCAGAATGTCATCTACTACGCAGTTCAACCGCTCCGACTCCCGGCTGACGATCTCCATCAGCCGCCGCTCGTCGGCATTCTGCGGCACATATTGCACAAGCTGGCGCACCGAACCGGCAATCGCCGCCAGCGGATTACGAATCTCATGGGCGATACCCGCAGCCATGCGCCCCAGCGCGGCCATTCGCTCCCGCTGCGCCACCACACGCTCCAAACGCTTCATCTCAGTTAAATCTTGGAAAATGTAAACATAACCGCTGGGCTCACCTTCCCGAGTTAACAACAGCGACACGCTAACACCCAAATATTTCTGCTGCCTATCGGCGGCGCGAAACCGAATCTCAGCTCGTGCCGTGCCTTTGGGGGGCGGGAAGCCAGCTAATACCACTTCCAGCCGTGCACCTTGTACCTCGGACCAGCGCCGCCCAGTAATCTCTTCTGCCATCGGATTCAACAAAAGAACACGGCCCTCAAGATCAGTAGTTAGCAGCCCGCTGCGCATGGAGCGGATAATGTTTTCATTGAAAACCTGTAGATCAGCCAACTCACCGCGCTTGTCTTGTAGCTCCACACCCGTTTCCCGCAAACTCTGCGCCAAGTGGCTGGCGAGATAAGCTACCGCCAGAAAAGCAAATAAGTGGATGAAGATGTACACTTGCAGTGTGCCTAGCGCCACTGGCTGCATCTGCAAGGGTGAAATCAAACCAAAATAAGCGCCTTCGACTATACCGGCAAATAGGATGAAACTCAAAGCCGCTACCAGAAAAGCTCCCCGCCGCGTCAGCAAGATACTGGCCACGATGATGGTCAACGGGTAAAGGGAGATGAAGTGGCTATCCAGCGCCCCCGTGACGTACACCACCCCCGTGACCATAACCAGGTCGAGCGTGATTTGGGTGTAGGCTTGCACGTAATCGTCTACGCCAAGAGCCTGCAGGATGGCGTAGAGAATGGAAAGCGTGTACCAGAAGAGAATGAGGGAGAGAAAGTATTTGATGGGAACCAGCGTAGGGGTGAAGTTACGGATGACTAGTTCCAACCCCAGCAGGAAGGTAATGACAAGAATACGTACTTTGATAAGCCAGGAGAGCCAGTCGTGCAGTTCACGGCTCGTTGCCATGGGTAAAGACTGGCCCCGGTTTTAGTCCGCTTCCCTTAGCCCGCGGACAACTTGGAAATCAGTGAGAAGAGCGGCAAATACATAGAAATCACAATCCCACCAACCACTACCCCTAACACTAGCAGCATCAGTGGCTCCATCGCCGTCAACAAGTTCTTCACTGCCACGTCCACTTCATCCTCGTAGAAATCGGCGATCTTTTGCAACATGGCGTCTAGGGCGCCGGTTTGCTCGCCTACGCCAATCATTTGCGCCACCATGGGCGGGAAGACTTCTGTCTGCCGCAGGGGATCGACGATCGTGCGCCCTTCTTCCACCGCCTTCCGTACTTGCATCAGCGCCCGCTCGATCACCGCATTCCCCGCCGTCCGGGCCGTAATTGCCAACCCCTCCAGAATGGGCACACCGCTAGCGATCAAGGTACCCAGTGTGCGGGTCATCCGGGCCACGGCAATTTTTCGCAGCACCACACCAATTAGCGGAATCTTCAACATGAACGAATCAATGGCGTAACGCCCAGCAGGCGTTTTGTACCAAGCGCGGAGCACCAGAAACAGCGTCACCGGAACTGCGACGATGATTAGGAACCCGATCCAGCTCCCCACAAAATTACTCAGCAGGATGACTAAACGCGTGGGCAAGGGCAGATCCGCTCCCAAGTCCAGGAAGAGCTTGCTAAAGATCGGCACCACCTTCCACAGCAGCAGGATGATTACTAACACCATAATGGAAAGCACTGCCGCCGGATAGATCATGGCCCCCTTGACCGCAGCCCGCAGCTTGACATTTTTCTCAATGTAGGTGGAGAGGCGTTGCAGAATCCCATCCAGAATACCACCCGTTTCCCCCGCTTCCACCATATTCGTGTACAGGTCGTCGAAAACTTTCGGGTGCTGGCGCAAGGCGTTGGCCAGTGTGGAACCACCTTCCACGGAACTGCGTACTCCGAGAATGGTCTTCTGGAAGGTGCGGTTGTCCTGCTGGTTGCCCAGAATTTCTAGACACTGTACCAGCGGCAAGCCAGCATCAATCATCACCGAGAATTGCCGTGTGAAGACGGCCAACTCTTTGGCGCCCACACCGGCGCGAAAGGTAGGCAGGGCAAACTCCTTGCCTTTCTCTTTGATCATGATGGGAGTGATGCGCTCGCGCCGCAGCATCGCCTGCAATGCCATACGGCTCTCTGCGACACGCTCGCCGCTGACCGTAGCCCCCGCCGGGGTAGTGCCTCGATAGGAGTAAACTGGCATAGTGGTTCCCTCGCTGTCGTAGTGTTAACGCCGTAGCCCAGCCGCGCGCGCTGCCGGCGTGTAGCCAGTACCTCGATTGATCATATCTTGCAGTTCTTCGGGATTCGAGGAGCGCGACAAGGATGTCTCCAGCGTAATCTTTTTCTGAAAATAAAGCGTCGCCAGAGCTTGATTGAAAGTCTGCATACCAAACTTGTCTTGGCCCGTTTGCATAGCCGAGTAGATTTGGTGGATTTTGTCTTCGCGAACCAGATTACGGATGGCTGCATTCGGAACCAATATCTCCATCGCCAATACCCGCCCCCGCCCGCTGACGTGCGGCAATAACGCCTGACACATAATCCCTTCCAGAACCAATGAAAGTTGGGCGCGAACCTGTGGCTGCTGGTGGGCCGGAAAGACGTCCACAATGCGGTTGATGGTGGAAACCGCCGAATTGGTGTGCAGAGTACCAAAAGTAAGGTGACCAGTCTCAGCAATGCGCAGGGCCGACTCGATGGTTTCCAAGTCACGCATCTCCCCGATTAGCACCACGTCGGGATCTTGCCGCAGTGCTGCCCGTAGGGCGTCAGCAAACGACTTCGTGTCCGAATGCACCTCGCGCTGATTGACCAGACATGACTTGTGCTGATGAATGTATTCGATAGGGTCTTCGATGGTAATCATATGCTCGGAACGCTCGCTATTGATCTTGTCGAGCATAGCAGCCAGAGTAGTGGACTTGCCGCTACCCGTCGGCCCAGTCACCAAAATCAACCCCCGCGGCCGGTCGCACAATTGCTTGACGATGGGCGGTAGACCCAACTCCTCAAACGTGCGGATCTGCCAAGGAATAGTGCGAAAGGCTGCGCCGACAGCCCCACGCTGCATAAATATATTGGCCCGAAAACGAGCTAAACCTTTGATACCAAAGGAGAAATCTAGCTCCCAGTTCTCCTCGAAACGGTGTTTCTGGGCGTCAGTCAGAACGCTATAGGCGAGCTGCTTCGTCTCAGAAGCCGTCAGCGGTGGCATCTCCAGCGGGCGTAGCCTGCCGTCCACGCGAATCCGCGGTGGAGAGTTAGTGGTGATGTGCAGGTCGGAGCCATTCGTCTCGATCATTTTCTTTAACAGTTCAGCCAGCGACAGCGTAGGCACAAAAGCCTCCCGGTACTAAAGTACACTCTCCCGAATCACCTCTTCGATAGTGGTCACACCAGCCGCAATCTTGATCAAACCGCTCCGCCGCAGGATAAGCATGCCCTGCTCGATCGCCTTTTTCTTCAATTCAAACGCTGAGGCCCCTACCAAAATGAGCTCGCGTAGCTCGTCGGTGATCTCCATCACCTCATATAATCCTGTGCGCCCTTTGTAGCCACTGCTATTGCACCGGTCACACCCCCGGCCTTTATGCACTTTCACGGTCTTGACTTCTTCCGGAGTAAAGCCGATGTCAATCAGCGCCTGTGGCGGCAGTTTGACCTCCTCCCGGCACTCGGTGCAAATGCGCCGCACTAAACGCTGAGCACAAATCAGATGCACTGAAGTCGCCACCAAGAATGGCTCGATGCCCATATTCATCAAGCGACTGATAGTTGAAGGCGCATCATTGGTGTGCAATGTGGACAATACCAAGTGACCAGTCAGAGCCGCTTTGACCGCAATTTCCGCGGTTTCGAAATCGCGAATCTCACCCACTAAGATGATGTTCGGATCCTGGCGTAGAAAGGAACGCAGGGCGGCGGCAAAATTCAGCCCGATTTGTTCTTTCATCTGCACTTGATTGATCCCGGGCAGTTGGAACTCCACCGGGTCTTCCGCAGTGATAATGTTCGTCTCGGGCCGATTCAGCCGTGCGATGGAAGAGTAGAGGGTGTTAGTCTTGCCACTGCCCGTAGGGCCGGTGACCAGTACCATGCCGTACGGCTTCAGAATCGCTCGCTCAAACTTCTCTAGTGATTCCGGCTCGAAGCCGAGCTTGGTCATGTCCAGGCGCAGGTTTTCTTTGTCGAGCAACCGCAGGACGATCTTTTCCCCGAACAAGGTAGGCAAGCAGGAGACGCGGAAGTCCAGCTCCTTCTTCCTGCCATCCCTCATCAACCGCAACATGATGCGGCCATCCTGAGGCAGGCGCTTCTCAGAGATGTCCAGCTTGGCCATGATCTTGACGCGGCTGGTGACAGCATCTTTGAGCTTGAGCGGAGGGGTCATGACTGTTTGCAGCACGCCATCAATGCGGAAGCGGACGCGGTACTCCTTCTCATAAGGCTCCAAATGGATATCGCTGGCACCACGACCGACAGCCTCGCTCAGAATCAAATTCACCAACTTTATAACTGGCGCCTCCTCGGCCGCGTGCTCTAACTCCGCTAGGCTAGCCTCGGCCTCCGCCTGTACCGTCTCGACGTCGGCCTCCGCAACCCCCAGCTCGGCCATGACCTTCTCTAGGTCTTGCTCGGACGCGACCGCGGCGCCGTAAAACTTGCTAATGGCTTCCGTGACGGCAGTCTCCGAGGCCACCACCGGCTCGACGTTCAAGCCAGTCATAAACTTGATATCGTCCATCGCGAAGATGTTAGTAGGATCCACCATGGCGATGGTGAGCGTGGAACCTACACGCGACAGCGGCACTACCTGATAGCGCACCGCGGTCTCCTGCGGCACCAACTTGGTCAGGCTAGGGTCAATTTCGTAATAGCTGAGATTGATGGCAGGCACACCGTACTGGCGTGAAAGCACACTGGTGATTTCTTCGTCGGTGACGAAACCTAGCTTCACCAACGCCGCCCCTAGGCGGCCCCCTTGTTGCTTCTGATATTCGAGAGCCTTCCGGAGCTGCTCCTGGCTAATCAGTTTTTCTTTGACCAGAATCTCGCCTAGCTTGGCCGACACAACCTTCTCCGTGGAACCATTGGGGTAGAGGCCGGGAGTGAATTATCACACCCGCCCCCCCAACAATTCCCCTTTAGCCCCTGCTACCTGAGGCTTGTAGGCATCGTAAGAGAATTCCAGACCTGTGTCAAGCGACTAACTTGTTGGCGGCAGGCTGCTTGACTTACCCTGGAGGCGCGGCTATCTTGCTATTATGCCCCGGCACAACCACCCGGCTGTGTTCTCCGTACCACAGCTTTACCGCTTCTATCGCCAGCTCTTCGCCCAGCTCGGGCCCCAACATTGGTGGCCTGGCCGCACTCGCTTCGAAGTCATCATAGGGGCTATCCTCACCCAGAACACCAATTGGATCAACGTCGAGAAGACACTGCGGAATTTACGTCGCGCTAGTGCACTCACTCCGCAGGAACTGGCACGCCTCCCCCAGACAGAATTGACTCGTTTACTGCGGCCCTCCGGATACTTCCGCCAGAAAGCGCGCAAGCTACGCCACTTTCTGCACTTGCTCCAGCAACATTACCAAGGCTTACTTAGCCGGATGTTCCGCGCTCCTACGGCACGCTTGCGCACAGAACTCTTGGCAGTGAATGGTATCGGCGAAGAGACCGCAGACTCCATTTTGCTCTATGCTGGCCGGCGACCAGTGTTTGTGATCGACTCCTATACCCGCCGCATTCTGCACCGGCACCGGTTGGCCCGCGCCAATGCCCCCTACTGGCAGTTGCAAAGGCTCTTTGAAGCGAACTTACCCCGTGATCCCCAGCTTTATAACGAGTATCACGCCCTGCTGGTGGCTGTCGGCAAGCGCTACTGCCACCGCCGTGAGCCAGACTGCCGTGCCTGCCCGCTTAGGCCCGAGTTGGAGAAACCCTATGAAACCGCGTGAACGCCGCGCCTCGCGCCGCTTTGTGTGGATTGGCGGGGCGGTGTTGTTGGTGCTAGCGGTAATCGTCTTCGCCTTGGGCTCGCTCAACCTTCCCTTCATCGCCCCTGACCGCTCTGAAGAAGTAGTTCTGCTCTACGTCCTTTCCACACTGGTGTTTTTGAGCTTTATGGTGTTGGGCATGGTATTGGCACGCAGCCTGCTGCACTTGTACGCCGAGCGTCGCCGCCAGGTATTGGGGACGAAATTCAAGACCAAGATGGTGCTAGGGGCGCTGGCCTTGTCGCTACTGCCGGCAATTGCGCTCTTCTTCGTCAGTTACGCGCTGGTAAATCGAACACTGGCCAAGTGGTTCCCACGACCGCTGGAAATTGTTCGCGACGATGCCCGCGACATCGTCAGCTATCTTCTGCACAGTGGCAAGGTGCACGCCCAGACGCTCGCCCAATACCTCGCCGATGACCCAACTCTGCGACACCACCTCGAACGGGACAATGCCGCTCAAGCACAGGTTCTTCTCCGCCGCCTAGCCCAACGCCACAAAATTGCTTGGGTCGCACTTACCGACTGGCAGGGGAGACCCTTGGCAGTGTTTCGTTCCCCGGGTTCCGCCGCTGATTTCCAAGCACTGTTACCTTCCCTGCTGGAACCGCGTGCCGCCTACGCCCGTACTCTCTCGGAAAACCTCGCTGGCCAACGTTTTTACCTGGCCCGCGTCCGGGTTGAAAATGAGCGTGGAGAAACTCTGGGGGCGGTGGTGGTGGCACAGGAGATGCCTGCTGACTTGCAGGCAAAAGCCGCCGAAATCGAAATCGAATCACAAAAGTATACCGCCATCGCTGCCGAGCGAAAGACCTATCGCTGGGTGGCCATGCTGATCCTGCTGTTGATCACCGGGCTGGTGCTTTTTGCCGCTACCTGGGCGGCGCTTTACCTCTCAAAGCAGGTGACCATTCCTATCCAGGCCCTAGCCCAGGCCACGCGCGAAGTCTCGCGAGGTAACTTCGACTACCGCGTGCAGACCCCCGCCCAAGACGAACTCGGCACACTGGTCGAATCCTTCAATCAGATGACGGCACAGCTCGGCGAGAGCCGTCGGCAACTGGAAGCTTCACGCCACAACTTGGAAGCAGCTGTGACCGAGTTGGAACAGCGGCGGCAACTGATGGAAGCGATTCTGGAGAGTATCCCCACCGGGGTGGTCACCCTGAGTCGTAGTGGCAATATCCTGAGCCACAATCCTGCGGTCGAACGCCTGGCTGGCCATCCCCAGACTCCGGCAACGCGCTTAGAAGCTTGGTTTGGCCCCGAGAGTGCCGCGACTTTCGAAGAAATATTACAGCGTGCGGCCTACCTGGGAACCACCGCCGGAGAGATAGAGGTTCGCTTCCGCCATCGCCTGGCTCACCTTGCGGTAACCGTGTCGGCTTTGCAGCGCCGTGGGCAAAGCGAGGGCTTTGTGGTAGTGCTTGACGACCTGACCGAACTCCTGCGCGCCCAGAAGGCTGCCGCTTGGCAAGAAGTCGCCCAGCGTATTGCCCACGAAATCAAGAATCCGCTCACTCCTATCCAACTCTCCGCCGACCGCATCCGCCGGTACATCGCCGGGCACCCAGACGCTGACTCCCAGCAGCAGGCTGAGTACAGGCAGCTCATCGCTGACTGCGCCACCCAGATTGCCCAGGAGGTGAACGGGTTGAAGACGTTGGTGGACGAATTCAGCCAGTTTGCGCGTTTCCCCACAGCAAAGCTGGCCCCGGCACACTTGAATTGCATTGTGGAGTCAACTCTAACTCTCTACCAGGACACTACCAACGGAATCGCCTTTTGCACTGAGCTGGCTGAAGATTTGCCGGAAGTGCGGGTGGACGCCGACCTGCTGCGGCGTGTGCTGGTCAATTTGATTGACAACGCCACCGAGGCCCTGACCGCTGCCCCGGTGAAACAAATCACCATCCGTACCCGCAACCTATGGCCACGACCGGCAGTGGAATTGAGCGTGGCCGACACCGGCCCGGGCATTCCGGCAGAAGCCAAAGCACGCCTCTTCCTGCCTTTCTTCTCAACCAAAGCACATGGCAGGGGGCTGGGCCTGGCCATTGTGAACCGCATTGTAGCCGAGCACCACGGCGTCATCCGGGTGGAAGATAACGAACCTACGGGTACCCGCTTTGTGATTGAGCTGCCTACAGGCACGCTCGCAACCGCTTAGAGCCATGCGGACAGCTTCCATTCTCGTCGTGGACGACGAGCGCGGCATACGCACCTCGCTGGAGCAGATTCTGCGCGAGGAGGGCTGGTACGCAGAGGCAGTGGTCAGCGGCGAAGAGTGCCTGGAGGCGCTGACGCGCAAGCATTATGACCTCGTGTTGCTCGATGTCTGGCTGCCCGACCGCGACGGCCTGGAAACCCTGCGCGCAATTAAGCAGTGCGAAACCGCCCCCATGGTAATCATGATTTCCGGGCACGGCACCATCGAAACCGCCGTCAAGGCCACCAAGCTAGGCGCCTTCGATTTCATCGAGAAGCCCTTGACCATGGAGAAGACTGTACTGGTGGTCAAAAATGCCCTCGAACACCTGCGCCTAGCAGAAGAAAACCGCGAGCTCCGCGAGCAACTTTGCACCCGCTACCGCATTGTGGGCGAAAGCATACCGATAAAGGCACTGCGCCAGCAGTTGGTGTTGACCGCACCGACCAACGGCCGCGTGCTCATTTACGGGGAGAGTGGCACGGGCAAGGAGCTCGTGGCTCGGGCCTTGCATGCGCAATCGTTGCGTGCGGCTCAGCCCTTTGTGGAGGTCAACTGTGCGGCCATACCGGAGGAATTGATCGAGAGCGAACTCTTCGGCTACGTCAAGGGAGCCTTCACCGGGGCGGCAGAATATAAGCTGGGCAAATTCGAAAAGGCCAATGGAGGTACCCTCTTCCTTGACGAAGTCGGGGATATGAGCTTGCGTACCCAATCGAAGGTCTTGCGCGTACTGGACGAGCAACGCTTCGAGCCGCTAGGCGCCACCCGCCCCATCGGCGTGGACGTGCGCGTAATTGCTGCTACTAACAAGAACCTGGAAGAAGCAATCGCCCGCGGGAACTTCCGCGAAGACCTCTTCTTTCGCCTTAACGTTCTCCCCTTCTATGTGCCCGCCCTGCGTGAGCGCGTGGAAGACATTCCGCTTCTGGCCGACTATTTTCTGGAAGAATTTGCCGCCGCCTACGGCCGACGCAAAAAGCAGCTTGCACCCGACGCCCTCGAGATCTTGAAAAACTATCCCTGGCCAGGCAATGTACGCGAATTGAAAAACCTAATCGAGCGGCTGGTGATTATGACCCCGCAGGAGAGAATCGAGGCACGGCAATTACCGCCAGAACTTTTCCGGGGAACCACGCGCGCTCCGGCGGATTCCGTCGCCGCAGCGGGCGCTGCCACCCTGCAAGAGGCCCGCGCCCGCTACGAGCGTGAGTTTATCCTGCGCAAATTGGAAGAAAACCGCTGGAATATTAGCCGTACAGCCGCAGCCATTAACCTCGAGCGCTCCCACCTCTACCGCAAAATGCGTTCCCTAGGTATCGCGCCGCGCAGTGAAAATAAGAACAAAAAACACTAACCCTCTCCCCACGCTTGCAACCGGCTGCGTAGAAGAAGCCTACTTGCCACCAGGCACGATTATCGGTCGCGGTAATAGCCTTCAGCCGGAGAGGTGCGCGGCCCTGACGGCGGCGGCAATGGTTTCTTTCCGCCTTTGGTCGTCACTCCTGCCACCACCCCAATCGCGACCACACCGAGGACAGTGATGATGAGTGGCCAAGGGCCACCAGCAACCGCCGGCGCGGCTGCCGGAGCCGGTGGCTGCGGCAGTTGCGGCCCGACGTTGGTTTGCTCCAACGAGGCCTGAAAATCCGCCTGGGTGGGCGGTGCTGGCGGCTGCGGCGGCTGGTTGAGGGGCACCGTGGTCTGTTGGCCGGCGAACACCTGCACAGCACCCACAATGGCTGGGTTGATGTTCTGCACTAGCAACACCCCTTCGTAAACAATTACCAGAGTGTAAGTTGCCGTCGCTTCCACAAAGAAATCGGTGCCAATCACCCCCAACACCGCCGTGTTGGTACGCACCTCAAAGCGGCCACCACGGGCAAGTTTGGTCACGCGGGCGCGCATCCGCCCAACCACCAGAGTCAAATCAGTCTGCTGCGTGGTGGCATCGTGCTGCACTACCTGCAGCTGGGACTCAGAACCTACGTTGAGAATTGAACCATCATCGAGGGTTACACGCACACGACCGCGAGGTTCGGTGCGCAGCCAATCCCGCCAGAGTACAACTGTCCCCACCTCCGCGGGTTGAGTGCCCGTCACGCGCTCGATCCGCCCGATCGGAATCTGCGCCGCCACCGCGCCCGCGCGCTGGGCTTGCGTCTGCGCCCAAACCAACTCCCCTGGAGACGAAATTAGTAGTAGTGCCAGGGCTATGCTCAAATATTGCATCCAGCTTGTTTTCACGGAGTCCTCGCTGCAAGCCTCAGGATGGCGCAATTCTCCCCACTCAAATTGCTGACGTCAACAGCAATCTTGTCTCTTTCGCACTGAACTCACGTCGGCTGCCTCAGTTGATGAGTTGAACCCACGAACGTTTCGAAACTCCTACTAGCTTGACCGCCAGTCAATTAGGCGTGCTAGACCGGGATGCGCCCGCCACTCTGCCTGGGTTTTGACGAAGAGTTCAAGATAGACTTTCCGTCCCAAGAGGAATTCCAACTCCTCTCGCGCCCGCTGTCCGATTCGCTTCAATCGCTCGCCTTGGGCGCCGATCACGATGCCCTTCTGCCCTTCCCGCTCCACGAAAATAGTCGCGTAGATACGTAACCGCACGTCTGATTCTTCAAACTTATCCACCACCACTGCCGTGGCATAGGGCACTTCCTGCCGTGTCTCCAGAAATATCTTCTCCCGAATGATCTCCGCCGCAAGGAAGTACTCTGGCTGATCCGTAAGATAATCTTCGGGGAAATACTGTGGTCCCGTAGGCAAGTATTCGATGATTTTCTGTTCCAACAGGTCGAGGTTGTCGCCGTGGAGCGCTGAGACGGGGATAAACTCAGCAAAGTTATGCTCCTTCTGGTAGGCGTCAATCAACGGCAGCAGCCGCGGCTTTGCGATTAAGTCCACTTTGTTCAGCAATAGAAAAGCTTTCACATCACTACGCTTGACTACCTCCACCGCCAGCTGATCCTCCTCCCCGCGAGGTTTACTGGCCTCGGCCACCAGCAGCACTAAATCAACCCCACTCAGTGCCTCTTCCACCGCCGCCATCATCTGCATATTCAGGCGCGAATTCGGGCGGTGAATACCGGGAGTGTCCAGGAAGATAATTTGCGCCCCGCGGCGGGTCAATACCCCTTGGATACGTGCACGCGTAGTTTGCGGCTTAGGAGTAACCGCAGCCAGCTTTGTTCCTACCAGCGCATTCAGCAGCGTGGACTTGCCGGTATTGGGCTTGCCAACAATGGAGACAAATCCTGACCTAAAGCTAGAGGTAGGAGTACTGACGTCGGTGGATTCACGAACATCCCTCATCGGGTGGCTTGAGCTCTCTTGGCGCTAGGCGGGGTTGCTCGTGCGGGTGGCAACTTGCTCACGCGCAGACGCACAACCCGACGCGGAGTCGCTTCCAGCACCTCTACTCGCAAGCCCTCCCGTTCTATGCTCTCACCAGGCTTGGGTACGTAGCCAAACCAGGTGTGCACCAGCCCCGCCACGGTACTGCAATCTTCAGCTGGCAGAGGTACTTGCAGCACTTCCCGCAACTGTTCCAGAGCTACGCCACCGCGAACGAGATAGCTCCGGTCGGACTCTTTGACAATCTCAGCCCGGCGCACTTGATCCACGTCGCTGATTTCGCCCACGATTTCTTCTAACACGTCCTCCAGCGTCACTAAGCCAGCTACGTTGCCATATTCATCCACCACCACCGCCATTTGCTGGTATTCTCGCTGCATCTCGCGCAATAGCTCCACCACCAGCTTCGTTTCCGGTACGAACATGGCCGGGCGCAGCAGCTCGCGCACACGTCGCTGCGCGCTCTCTCCTTCTGGAAAATCCAGCAGGTCACGCGCCAAAGCAATCCCCACAATATCGTCTAGGCTCTCTCCGTAGGCGGGTACACGCGAAAATTTCCTTTCCCGCAAAAGCTCCCGCAGTTGTTGCACGCTAGCGTCCGCCGAGATCGCAATTACCTCCGGCCGCGGCGTCATCACCTCTCGCACCGTCTTGTCAGCGAACTGAACCACCGAAGCAATCAAGCGAATATCTTCTTGCTCAAGGATGCCCCGTTCCTGTCCCTCTTCCACTAGCTGCTCAATCGCTTCCGTCGTGGCCTCCTCACTTGATGCTTCTTCCTCTTCGGTTAAGTGCAGGAACGAAATGCCAAAGTCGTAGACCACCAGCAGTGGCAGCACAACATAGGCAAGGACACGAAACAGCAGCGCCAGCCGCACTACCCAATCCCCCGTCGTGCGCGTGATTAGGACGTAGGGGACAAATTCATAAAACAGCAAAATCTCCACCAGCACAAAGAAGACGGTTTCAAAGACTGCTCGTACCCCACTCGCGGCAAAGGTGAAGGCAGCAAACCCAATCGCTAGCGCCACTAGTGCCAAGGTCAACTGTGCCAGCAGACTAAAGCTCTGCGTGGCACGGCGAGGATCCATCTTGAACCACGGCGCAATGTGAACGTGGAAGTAATCAAAATGCTCGCGGGCACGGCGGCTGGCGCCCCGGGCACGCCCTTGAAAGGCACGTTGCAGATAGGCAAACAACACCAGCAGCAACGTTAGCAGGGCGATGCCGAAAGCATGGAGAATTATGGGAAGCGTTGGGTTCATTCCAATCCCAGTCGACGACGCAGCGCCCGCTCGCGCCGATCCATTTCCCCACGGTCGGTTTCGTGATCATAACCGAGCAGGTGAAGCACGCCGTGCAGAATCAGTAACTGGACTTCCCTTGCCAAGCTATGACCCAAACGCCGTGCCTGCCGCCGTGCCATCTCTAAGGAAATCACCACGTCACCCAAATAACCGTTACCAGCACTTGCTGAACTGTGCTCGTGTAGGGGAAAAGCCAGGACATCAGTCGCCCTTACTTGCCCCCGGAAGCGCCGGTTGAGCGCGCGCATGCGCGCATCGCTCACCAGGGCAACCGTAAAAGCTCGCGCGTGCAAGCCCAGCGTCTGGCGCAGGCGGCGCAGAAAATCTTCTAGCCGGTGTATCGAAAAGGAAATCCGACGCTGGCAGTTGACAATCATAAATCGGCGCGGCCTTGCCTAACTGTCCACCCGCTCGGCTTCCGGCGCGGGTTTAACTGGAGTGTGGTGGGTTTGCTCGCTTTCGTAGCTTTCGTAGGCGCGAATAATTCGCTGCACCAAAGTGTGCCGGACGACATCATGCTCGTTGAAATAAACAAAGGCGATACCAGGAATGTGCCCCACCACTTCTATCGCCTCTACCAAGCCCGAGCAACGCCCTGGGGGCAGGTCAATCTGGGTGATATCGCCGGTAATAACCGCTTTGGAGTTGAAGCCTAAGCGGGTCAGGAACATCTTCATCTGTTCGCTGGTAGTATTCTGCGCTTCGTCAAGGATGACGAAAGAATCGTTCAGGGTACGCCCACGCATAAAAGCTAGCGGCGCTATCTCAACCACGCCTTTTTCAACATAGCGCGCCAGCTTGTCCGCATCGAGCAGGTCGTAGAGGGCATCATAGAGCGGCCGCATGTAGGGATCGATCTTTTCCTGCACGGTGCCGGGCAGATACCCGAGTTTTTCTCCGGCCTCTACTGCCGGTCGCACTAAGATGATGCGATTGACCTCTTTCGCCAACAGCGCGGAAACCGCCATGGCCACGGCTAGATACGTCTTGCCGGTGCCCCCGGGGCCGATGGCAAAGACCATGTCATACTTCTCGATAGCCTCCAGATAGCGCCGCTGGTTAACACTCTTCGGCGTCACTACTTTCTTGCCGTACAAGCGCGGACGCGGCCCGCTGACCAGCTCGCGTAAGGAAACCTCCGGGCTTTGCTCCACCTGGCGCAGTAGCGCCTTGACCTCGCCGTTAGCAAAGCGATGCCCTTCGCGCACCAGCTCGACATATTCACGCAAAAAACGCTCAGCGTATTCGACCTGACGTGGTTCGCCTTCGACCTCAAGGACGTCTTCGTCTTTGAGCTGGGTGGAAACTTTCAGGACGGCTTCGAACAGCTTGAGGTTTTCGTCGAGCGTACCGAAAAGGGGTTCGATACCAGCGTCAATTTTAACCGTGCGTTTCATTTAGTGGTGGGCGCTTGCACACACCTCCTCGGCCCAAATCTCACTTCTACCAGCGTAGCTCACCCTATGCAGCAGGTCAATAGAACCCCCAGCAGGCTGTTTTCCCTCCGGGTCAGTTTGACAAGACACCGGAACTCCGCTACCGTGTTAGTTCCATTTTGTGCCGGAAGGAGAGGGCATGCCTGCACCCACAGCCCCCAAACGAAAAAAGAAAAAGAAATCGGTGCTGAAGCGTATTCGCCAGACGGAGCACCGGACCACCATCAACCGCCGGAATAAAGTCCGGTTGCGCCAGCAAATCAAAAAGTTCCGCCGCGCACTCGAAGCAGGTAATTTCGCCGAGGCACAACAGCTTCTCCGGCCCACGCTGTCTCTAATCGACAAATCCATCCAAAAGGGTATCCTCCACCAGAATACCGCCGATCGCTACAAATCACGCCTCACCCTGCGCTACAACGCGCTTCTGGCCAGTAGCCGCAGCAGTAGCACCTAGCTAACTACACTCGGTTGCACCCTTTCTCTCAGCGTCAAGCGGGTAATTAGCGCTTCGACGATCGCTCTGGTATCAGGTGGGGAGGATTTCAGTCTCCAGTCAGCTTCCAGCAACCAAGAAAAAGCCCGCTGCAACTCTGCGCGGGAGAAACGCCGTGCCCCCCGAAGCAACGCCTCGACCCGAAAACGCGGCACTCCTAGTCGCTGCGCTGCCTCCCAAACAGTGATGTTCTGTGGCAAAGCTTGTGCTTGTAGGAGCCGGCGGTAAAGCCAGGCCAGCAGGCCCACGAGCCCCACTGGACTCTCACCAGCTTCAAGTAGCCGGCGCACACGGGCTAGAGCATCGCTGCGGCGACCTTCGGCCAGTAGGTCTGCTAATTCGAAAACAGTGAATTGTCGCACGGTCGGCACGAGCGCCGCCACATGCTCTACTGTGATCGTTCCCCGGATACCCACATGGCTGCGCAGCTTTTCGAGTTCACGTCGCAAGCAGCCCAAGTCGCTACCCAGAGCTAATACCAACTCCTCCGCCGCCGCAGACTCGAGTTTCACTTTCAGCTCCTTGGCAAATTTATGCGCGACTTCTAACAGCTCCGCATCCTCTCTGGGTGATTCCAGTTCCAACACTGCACACTCATTTTCAAGCAATTGGGCTAGCTTCGTGCGCCGGTCAAGCCGTTCAGCCTCAAAAAGGAGGATAGTAAACGGACTCGGGTCCTCGAAATAGGCTTGGAGCGCTTCCAGCTCAGGATCATCCGCGCTCTCTACCTCGCTAACCACCAGCACTTGACGCGGGCTCAGCATGGGAAGCGTCTGGGCCTGACGGAGGACATCAGCAAGTCTTGCTTCCTTGAGCGAAAACTTAGCCACCGCTAAGCTACGCGCCGGCTCCGGCACAGCCGCAGCTATCAGACGCTCGCGACACAGGTCACGCGAGTAGAGGTCACCACCTAAAAGCAGGTAGGCAGCCGCAAAGCGCTTGCGTTTGAGTTGGCGGAGAAACTCATCCGGCGTCACGCTCAGAAATTCTCCAAGATCATACTCACTAAAGTGAGGGCAAAATCGCGTGCCAGGCGGTCGAGCGCCGGTGCACGTTCTTCGAAGAAACTATCGAGATCACCAGCAATTTCGTACTGCTCACGGAAGACGAATCCGGGTTCAGCAAACAGCACTTTTTGGGTCCGGCGGTCGCGCAACGTGACTCCTACACGCACGGTGACGAGCACATGCGTGGCGCGTCCGGTATCGGGATCAAAAATCACCGGCGCAGTGGAAACTGCCTCCACCACGCCCCGGAGCACGGCGTCAGCCTTCTCCGCCTGGCCGACAATGCGGTACCGTGAGCGGGCGATGAACTCCTCCATCACCGCCGCAGTCAACTTCTGCTCCAAGTGCATCCAGGGAGTTTTGTTTTCGAACGCAGGGATAGCAATGACTTTGAGTTCCCGAGGTAAGTTGTCCGCTTTACCAGCTACCTTGTAGCCACAAGCTGACGTAGCTAGAGTGAGTGCGGCAATCAGCGCGGGAAATGTGCGTGGCTTAGGACGCAAAGTGTTCGGCAATCTCCACTGCGTTGCGCGCCGCCAAGCGTAGGTTATCAGCGGCGGCCCAGAGCCAGAAGGCAGAGGCACAACTACGGTCGCGTACCACTGGTCCAACCAGAATCTCATCGCGACCAGCGGAATCAATCGCGGCCGGAGCTGACTCATCCTGGCACAGCACGCGTACCCGGGAACTCGCAACTGTTCCTTCTATCCCTGAAATCTCCTCCGCCTCCCCTAGCTCCGCCCACACCGAGACACAGACCCCATGAAAGACGGGGGCTTGGAGTAGCCGTAGCGCGGTGCGCGCGGCGAGCGTGGGCGCACAGTGTTTCAGTTCGCGCACCACAAAGCTCTCGACGTCCTCCAAACGCGTGTGACTACACTCCCCGTAACGCGTGAGCAAATTGAAGGCTACTTGCGCGTCAAAGACAGCCCGCGGCAACTCCCGAAACGACAGCAAACCTACCGTCTGTTCCTGAAGCTCATCTATCCCTGAAGCGCCACGCTCGGAGACAGGCTCAAAGACGTTAGCGACTGCGCGGCGGAGCCCGAAGCGTTGCTCCAAGGGCAGCAAAAGCGCCAGCAGCACTATTACCGCGGGATGAGGTGAGAGGAACCAGCGTGTGTTGCTCTTGCATTTGCCCAGCAAGGGCTCGAGGAATGGTATGCACACAACCGCATTTGGCTCTTCGAGTAAGGCATGGGTCATATCCACCAAGGTTGCGTTCGCAACCGCAGCGGTCCGCCAGTGGGTGCGAGTGAAGTCGGGCGTGGAAGAAGCAAAGAAAACCACCTCTCCCGCCTGGAAGCTGTCAGGAGCGATGGGTTGCACAAAACTAGGCTCGCCTTGGTACTGGGTCAACTGGCCCAAAGCTTCGCTATCGTCATACAGAGTGAGCTTAGCCACGGGAAAGGAACTAGCTTCGAGTAGCTCTTTGAGTTCCTTACCGCGGAGCGAGGTAGCACCAACGATAGCAACGCGGTAACCCTTTTGCACGTCACGTTTGCGCACAGTCGCTAGCTTACCCGGCCGAGTGTGCGGCACTTGATGCTGCCGGTTAACTTTGCTGTCACTCCCCAAAGGACATAGGTAACAGCCATAGCCAGTATCATGTATTCGGAGTAAACCACAACCAACCAGATCAGCAGACCAATGACAATCACAACCACGGAGCGCCGTGGCTGCCGCAGGTCAATGTCCTTGAAACTGTAGTAGCGGATGCGACTCACCATGAGGTAAGCGAGGCTGGCAACCACTACCAACCACACCACACCCCAGTACCAGGTGATCACCGGCAGCTTGAAAGTATGTACCACGGCAGCCACCAGGCCAGCCGCCGCGGGAATGGGCAGGCCCACAAAGTAACGATGAGCGTGCGGGTCGTACACATGCGGGTTCGTGGTCAAAATGTTAAAGCGTGCCAGCCGCCAAGCACCACAGATAAGAAAGGCAAAACTGACAATCCAGCCCAGTTGATAGACATGTCGCACCAGCTCCGGCGTGCCCGCACGCAATGGGTCGAGTGACTTCAACCCCCAAGCTAAGGCCAGAAAAGCTGGCGCAATCCCGAAACTAACCAAGTCAGCGAGCGAATCGAATTCGCGTCCGAAGGGGCTGGAGGCGTTGGTCATGCGCGCTACGCGGCCATCGAGGCCATCGAGAATGATAGCTAGAAAAATCGCCTTGGCGGCGTTGTCGAAATCTACCACGCTACCTTTCATAGCGGAGAGAATTGCATAGTATCCGCAGAGTAGATTAGCGACTGTAAAGAAGCTCGGCAGCAGGTAGATGCCACGCCGCTGGCGATAGTCCTTGCGTGTATGGGCCTTCATTTCAGGATGGCCAAGATACTGGCGCCGGCGCGCACGTGCTGTCCCGGGCGGACACAGAGCTGGCAGCGTGGTTCCAGTAGAACTTCAACCCGCGAGCCAAAGCGAATTATTCCCACACGCTCACCACGCGCCACTTGATCGCCAGATTTTTTCCAGAATTCAATCCGCCGCGCTAGGATACCGGCAATTTGTTTAAAAGTCACCGAAGTATTCGCACCCTCGATTCTGACAACGTTCTGCTCGTTCTCGTGCGCTGCCCGGCTAC
>Ga0315310_10000371_pt1 | contig 28896 bp, 47 predicted proteins | sample TDP5_MG_FD_203630 | JGI IMG/M metagenome (GOLD analysis project Ga0315310, IMG submission 203630) | Freshwater sediment microbial communities from Lake Towuti, South Sulawesi, Indonesia - TDP5 | ecosystem: Environmental > Aquatic > Freshwater > Lake > Sediment | place: Indonesia: South Sulawesi...
TCATGCTCACAATACTCGTAGTATTCATCTTCCAAAACTATCACTTTCCTTCTGCAAGTTTACAGTTGGAACAATTTCTCCTCGGGTTGGCGCCGTCTACAGGGTCGAATGAGTCTTTACACTTTTCCCCTGTTAATCGGCAGTAACTAAACCAGATTCGGAATTTTCGACTCAAGCTTTCACCAAAAATCAATATACTTACTTAGTCTCTCTGCTTTTTCGCTTGGGAATTCTGTTAGAAAAACTACGAAGAGAAATAGAATACAAGTCATTAGGGCTAGGAAAAAGGCTACATCTGAGTTGCAGAGCTGCCCAACGGCGGCAAATACCACTATAAAAACAAACAAAATAAGCGCAATAGGTTTAAAGGTACGATAAGAAACACGTCTCATTTTCTTTCAGCTCTTTTGCGATCAATTCCAAGCTTCTTACTATGGGATTAGGAATACCAACAGTGCGACGGTCACCCTTCACTTCTTTGAGGTAATAGACGGATTTGTCAGGCCTGACAAAGAGAACGTAGAATGGTAGTCTAAGACGTAATGCGATACAGGTTTTTTTCTTTAGGTCTCTCCTACGAACCATTGTCACATCTACTAAGCAAACTTGTCCGTTAAGGTCACAAATAAAATCGAATGAAAACGTTTTAAACATTTTTGTAACGTTCTGAAAGCCAAGTTGTGGCAATGCAATTTTTTCAGCGTATTCTTCCGATTCTTTAACAAAGGTTCTATCCAGCCTAGCGCCACTAGCTAATTTTATATCGTTTCGCCATATCTTACATATGTAATTATTATAATTCCTATGTTTTTTCTTAGTGCTAGGACGCTTCCGATACTCCACCTGATATTTTTTCCGCATTTCCAAGTCTTTATAGGGCAAATCTACTCACTCTCTTCTTAACTCTTTCTTAAACCAGAAACCTTTTCTACATGGTGTTTGTGAAAGCAAATAGCCTAGGCTTGTGAGCAGCTCCCCTGTCTTTGACATTTCCTCTCTATAATAGCCCTTTGGAATCTCTGGATATCCAAGTCGTTTAACATAGTTTAAACGACCAATAACGTACCATTCTACAAACTCATGTGTGGCCTCAATGATCTGCCTTGGATAAGTTCTCTCGGGAATCCACGGTTCAACACTAGCCCACGTGGGCAAACCTAAATTGTGAGCTCTCTGAAGCATACCTATTCTATGTGCGTTTGGGGATGCCAAGGGCTCATCTGGAATCCGTATCACTGAAGTTAGAGTTGTTCCAACCCATATGTCGAAGCCATGGTCACGCCATAGCTTAAAGAATGGAAAATCCTCTTCCATTAAGGAGCTTTTGCTAAGAACCATAACTCTGTGGCCTTGGTTTTCGCCTTTGGCTAAAATTTCCAAGACTTTTCTAGTTAAATGTTCCTTCAACTCTCGAGGCTGATATGGGTCTGTGGTGAAACTTACAACTATTATCTTGTCAAAATGTATTCTTGCAAGCCTCGTAGCTTCCTTTATAGGATTAGCATGTCTGGTTCGGTAGGTCCAGATTGGCTGATTACTCCAGCAGTAGCGACACTTCAGAGGGCAAGGAGCAGGGTAAACTGTGATATTCTCATGCGCATATTCTATGCTTGTTTTAGTCAAGTCTTGGTCTCACCATTGTGGTTTATGGGATTGGTGCTGAAGATGGCTAGGATTAGCCCCTGCCTCAGTCGAGGGTACGACTTTTCTCCAACACCAATCCTTTCCACCCATTAGAAAAAAGGTCATTTTAAATCTCCTCCTCAGTCCATGGCGGATATTTAGGCAAATCCTCATGTTTTAAACCATGCTCAAGAATATCCCTAGTGGGAACTTTGTAGGCTTTGCCTGTTTCCTCGTCTACAACTTTCTTGTATGCTCCAAATTTCCGCTCTAGGTCATCTATGAACTTTTTATGACATCTTTCAGAACAGGTGTAGAGTCTACCAGAGATATGTGCCCTTCCACAAATCACACATATACGTCGCGTTGCATACTCTAAAAGGTCACGAAGAAACTTCGGGTCAATATTAGGAATTGGAATCGTAGACATGATTTTCCCTAAGAATATTAAAGTTGAACAATTATAAAGAGATAAGGAAGATTCTTCTAGAAGCTTTTTCCATACAAACATATTAAGAGAATTCTTCTGTTAATTATATCCAAAGGGAAAGAGGTAACTAACGGAGGTGGAAGAACATGGTTCATGAAGGAAGAGGACGCTTGTTCCGAAGAAAAGACGGCAAATTCTTAATCTATCTGCCAAAGGACTTAGCAGAAGACAGCATGTTCCCATTCAAAGTAACAGACGTAACGAACTCTATATTCGTAAAAGTGCGCTTTACTCCAGGTGGTCGCAAGGAACTGCTCATTGAAGAGTGGAAAGCGCCAATAGAGTAAAGTCACCCCAAAAAAAGGGAAAGGGAAAGTTGCTTATTTTTTTTGTGCCACTAACTTGTTTCTGTTTCTATAGGAGTAAAGCTTTCAACAACAAAAGTGCCGAACCAGCCTCTATGCTGTGGTCGATAGTCTAGCAGGCCCATCCTAGTTCCAGCATCTTCGAGGATCGCTTTTAATGTTTCTTCGATTCCCTCTGGCAGCCGCTTTGAATCATAGACAATCCAGAATTTTGCGGCCCACTTTAACAGTTTGGCTCTGCCTTTGAGAACACGTTGTTTCTGGATTACAACGGCTCGTGCGTCGACTTCATACTTGTCCGTACCTAGTGGAATTTTCTCAGGCTCTATTCTCATCATTCCAGCAAGCAGACTTGAAAGGCTCACTCTTTTGACTCGATACTGCTTTGCGGTCTGAATCATCATGCTATATACAGCTTCCATCGGAATGTATAGCTGCTTCTTGCCATCTATCTCATCAATGTATGCGCTTTGTTCCGCGTCTTTTTCTGTGCTGTAGCTTTCCATTCTCATCCTACTTTTCGCTTTTAGACTTTCAGGGTTCAAACGATTCATCAGTAGAGGCGTCAAACCTTTGATCTTTACCTCTATTTTTTTGTATTGCTCATTCAACATTTTCACCTCCTTACGTTACCATACAAGACCTCGCAACACCCCACAGGACTGTGCAAGACTTCTCCATACAGTGCTGTACCTCACAACTCCAAACCACGCCGCAAAAGACCTTACCCTGCAAGACAAAACAAAACCAAACTCCATCCCACAGAACCTCACCATGAAAAACCTCGCCAAAGCTCGCCCAGCAGCACACAACCGTGCCAAACAAGACTGAACAGTGCTACACCTAACAATGCAACACCTCGCAGGGCCTTGTAATGCCTCAGCGTACATTACCGCGCTTGACCAAACACCACCCCACAGAACCTCGCCAAACAAATCCATACAAGACACCACCTTGCCAAGTAATGCCTTACCCTGCATTACCGCACTGTTCCAAACAGCACTCCATCTTACATCGCCAAACCAAGTAACACCTAGCCCTGCCATGCCGTGCTTCACAGGACAAAACTTCACCATTCTGTGCAGTACCTCACGATTCCAAACCACACCACAACAAGACCTTAGCTCAGAATGCATCGCAGAACAAGACTCCACCGTGCCGTGCTTCAGCGGTGCCTGAACCCTTACCTTACCGTACCGTACTCCAATGAACCCCGCTCCACCAAACAGGACCTCACAAGGCCATACAATACATCGCCTCAATAATACCTTACCACACCAGACAAAACACCGCTCCACAGAACCCCGCGCAACGCAACAGGACCTCGCCAGGAAACACCGAACCCTACTGTACTGAACCTCGCTTTTCTCCACCCCACCCTGCCAAGATAGCACCTTACCGTACAAGACAAAACCATACTCCAGCTCTCCCCGCGCAACACTAGACTTCGCCAGACCACGAAATGCCTTGCCATGCCCTACAGAGCCTCGCTTTACTCGACCGTGCAAGAGTTCGCCATGCTGTGCCCGACCACGCAGGACTCTGCCTCGCCAAGAAAAACCATGCCTTGCCGAACCAAGCAGGACTTGACCCAGCCGGACAGGACCCATCCCCGCAATTCCATGCCATACCTCAAAAAACCATGCTTTACAATACCTAACAGGACAGGACAGAACCGTACGATACAATACCAGACCTCGCAACGAAATGCCACGCCAAGCAGAGCACCACCAAACAGGACAGGACTTTACAGTACTAGACCATTCCACACCTCGCAAAGCCTCAATGAAACAGTGCCAAACCCTACTGAGCCTAGCAGGACAGGGCCTCACAGTGCATAGCCATACCAGACCTCGAAATACCATGAAGCCACACCTTACCAAAGAGCGCAAGACCAGACAGGGCAGGACCACGCTGCACCTTACTCCACTATACCTGACCATTAAACCTGCGCCTTTCTTAATGCTTCTCTAGCGCGAGCAACAAGCTTTGTGATCACTGGCTCGTCAGTTGGAATCTTCTGTTTTTCCGCCCAATTGCACACTATGAGGAGTGCATTCTTTAAGCAGATTAGACCATGAACCCCATGTGTACCAGGTTTAACTTTGACGCAGGAGAGTTTTTTTCCGCTGGGCAACGTTATAGTAGTTATTGGCTTTGTTGATTCTCGAGTAATTATGGAAGCTGGCATATGAACGATGGATACTATGTCTTTTACGTCAAACTTGTATCTCTGTAGACGTCTGATGCTAGCTCTTATTTCGACATCAGTAAAGGTTTTTCCGTGACTACTGTTGCATCGCACAGCTTCAGCGAACAGTTCTGCTTCACTTTGAAATGGTAGGACGTGACAGTTAATATACTCAATTTTTAGGAGTATTCGACTGTGGGCTCGATGAAATCCGTCAACAACTATTTTCTGTCCGCTGAATAAGCCAACGTTTATTGCTGGAAATTCAGAGCCTGACTTTAAAGCTTTGGCGTAGCTTCTCACAACTCGGTTGTCAACTTCTTTTCGGGGATAAATATTCCAATCGAAGAGTAGGTCAGCTATCTTCTCTAATTTGATTGGAGCCTTATCCCAATCCTTAGCCATCGAACTTCTGCTTGTATGTTTTTTGTTTAGTTCTTGCATTTTCTCACCCCAAAAGAAAAAGGAGGGTAAGCTAGAACTTGATACTCAGGTCTTTGCCGTGTTTCTCGAGCCACTCATCTATTGCCATTCTGCCGATTTTTGTTTTTATTGCGTGTGGCATTTTTCCCTGCTTGTTGGCGACTGCTAAACAGTAGTTGTTAAGTGCTTTTGTTTGTTCTGGTGTGAGTGTGAGATTTAACCGTTCAGTCTCGTTTTCAGAGGGACCAGTCCATGTTCTTCCCTCTTCTTTAACTTTTTGTGCTGTTTTCATTTTGTCACCCCACTTTTGCACAAAGAAAAAAGGGGTATTACGCTATTTAACTTTTATTGTAACAAAACTGCGTAGAGAGAATGGCCGTTCACTGACTACTTCTCCGACATCTTTGGATTTAGTTTTGCCCTCGAGCATACAGGCAAGATAGTGTGAGAGAGCATGCTCTGCGAGATACTGTTCTTCAGCAGCTTCCCACTCAGTCATCCTACTTTCTGGGTCAAAGTCAGGCACAAGCGATTTCAAGTATTCCTTATTTTCACTATACGTCAATGTGTTATCGATCAGATGAGTGTCAAGTTCGTGTTTCCGACAGAAATTCAAAAGATGACGCATCTGAAGATTATTCAATTCACACCCCAAAAAAAGGAGGGTTATGGTAAAGCAAGGAATGTATCAATCTGCTTGTCTGTGAAGCCTTCTGCCTTTGCGCGTTCTCGAAAAACTTGTTCTTTTGTCAAATGGTACATCGGGTAACTCATGTTCCATATTTCTTGAAGCCTGTCAGCTCGTCTTACGCCATGCACTATGTTCCGTCGTAGTGCGAAGCGTGGTACAGGTTTCACGCCTTCCATTAGCTTATTTATGAAGTCGAGGATGTGTTGCTTGATTTCATCTACCTTGGCAAGGTCAGTCTCACTTTCCATCGTTTTCGGGTTATATTTGGTCATGTCAGCGCCGAAATAACTTATTTTGCTTCGGTGATTACTATTTGTATATTCTTTGTCTTCGACATCAAAGCCCCAGATTGCGGTAGTGTAGAAACCATCAGTAGCATATTTGGACCGTACTTTCGCATTTCTGCTGAAGGATGCGTGTTTAGCATAGAATTTGATTGTGAACTCTTTCGTTTCAATTTCTTGCATTTGACATCCATTCATTATGATGCGGATTCTTCCATGCTGTCCGGGGTCACTAATGACATCACAGGCTAATTTGTATGCATAGTTTTGAAGTCTTTCTCTAAATTGTTCAAAGGAGAATTCACTTCTTATTGTGGGCATATTTACACCCCAAAATAGAAAAAGGGAAAGGTTATGATAGAACCTTGAGTTTGGCTCTGTCGTAGACCCGCTTAAGCTTCTTTGGCGCATAGTCTGTGTAGTGCTTAGCTAGGACTGATTTTGGCACACGGCCACAGAAAGCGTCGATGTACCTGTCTGGAACATTTAGGTTGCTCATCTCTTCGCAGAACCAATCCCTGAGTAGCTGAGGTTGTAGCGATATCGGATAAAACTGTTCAGAGAAGATGGCCTAAGGCTATTAAAACCTGTGGCTTCGTGATACCAATTTAGGATCTTTATCCTTTCTTCCGGCTAAATATCTGCGAAGCAGGTCCTGAGCCTCGTCATTGAACAAACCGATCAGCCGACCCTTGGTAGCTGTGCTTTTCACTCTGGGCCACATCATTCTTTTTTCAATATCCACATCGGTGCGGTGTAGCTTCAGGACCTCTCGTCGGCGCCAGCCTGACGTTGCCCACAGAAGAAACAATACCGCTAATCGCATATCCAACTTCAGCAGAACCTCATAGAAACGTCTCAGCTTATCCTTGCCAGGAATAGCCTTCAGTTCAAGCTCTATACTTGGAAACTTGAATGTGGCCACCACATCAGCCTTCCCTAGAAAATCTCGGAAGAACACTTTTAGACTCTTCAGTTGGTTAGCGTAAGTGTCACGGTCCTTAGTTCTATACTGCTCGAGATAGTCACGAAGAAGGTCCTTAGTAACCTCTCGAGGTCCCAGCCACTTTAGGAACCTAGTTACGCCTTGGACGTGACCTTTAACCGTGAGCTTTTCCCTTTGGAGGTCAACCTCTAAGAACCGTTTGAAGTTGGCGATCAACTCCTCTCGAGGTAGGCTTGGGATGAGAACAGACGCAACGGGTTCCCGTTCCAACGGGGCTGAAGGCTTCGGTTTAAGTGAAATTTCCATGGCAGCAATAGCGGCTTTCAGGGCATTCTCTGCAACCTTAGAAAGATTAAGCCCTAGGTCCTCAGCACGATCCTTAACAGCCTTATCCAAGTAAAGTGTCGTTTTCTCCTTCGCCACATAGTTCACCCCAAAGAGAGCTAATGGCGCGGGGTGCGGGATTTGAACCCGCGCGGCCATTGCTGACCACAGGCTTACAGCACAAAGAGAGATTAAAAAGAGGCTGCAGGCCTGCTAAGCCTGTCTCTTTTTTGTAAACTCTCTTGTTTAGCGGGCCTGCCCCCTACCAGACTAGGGCAACCCCGCAACAAACCACAATTGAGGAGGAGTCTTCGTGGTCACGGGTATCCCTTAATATACGTATAGAGACGTATAGATAACTTAATTGGGTCTTCACCCCTAAATAAAAAAGAGGGAGGGTTAGCTATCTCGTACATTCCAAGTTCTTCGTAGAGACTGTCAAACTCCATGCTTACTCGGTCACTGAAATCCCAGTTTCTAACGAGTCTAAGCAGCTTCCGAGCTAGGTGTATCTGTTTTCCCATTATTTTGTAGGCCCATTTTGCTCGGTCTAAAATGAACGTCATTGTGTTTACTTCTGGGCACTCTGTTGTACCTGTCCTTCTGTATCTTTCAACTTGAGCCCAGTAGTTATCGATTATGTAGTCTTCTTCTCGAGGGCAGTCGGGGTATTCTGCTTCTAGATATTCGCTGTTTTCTAGACAGAGATACCACAATGAACGGGTTCCATTGTATCGCTCCACATCTAGCTTTAGTTCTACTTGACAGATCCAGCAACGTGGCAGATGCTCGATGAACTTCACTTCGTTCCTGAGATATGTGACAGCTTCCATCAGTTGCACTTCAACAAAAGCGAGCCAATCACGTGTTTCCAGCCTATGAAGAAGCATCATTAACGCCTTACTTGTTTTCTGCACTTTTGGTTTCGGTGGAGGGTGAATTCGGTCACGTAAAAAGTGTGGCTGCCGAATTCTTTCTATAAGCAGTGCTGCCTTACTCTCTTCCATGACTTTCCACCCGCATTGCATATTCAGCCAGTGAAAATCTCCAAGGGGCTTTAGCTTCAGGTATCGGCTGATAGGCAATTTCGTTAGGTAGGCTCTGTAAACAAAGAACTGATGAACATAGTAAGAGAAGGCGTTTTGAGGTCTGCTCATCTATTCCTTCCGGGATACTATGTAATTTTACGTCTGCTGGTCCTATTCCGGCCATGATTCCAAATTGAGCGATCGTGTTAAACATCCACATAGAAGCCGCTATGAGGCTGACAGCGTTAGAAGACATGTCCCAAGCTTCCTTCTCCCGCTTGAGCAAATTGTTAAACCATTTGTCACCTATGGCCTCTTCATTCTTGACGATCCAATCGTGAAAAGCGCTGAATAATCTTTCTTTGAACATTATCAATATCGACTCCAACTTACACCCCAAAAAGAGAAAAAGGGAAGGGATAGTGAAGTTCTGTACGGTCTTGAGTTGTATGGTTTCGTACGTCGCTTTTTGAGAAGTCATGTTGAGAACAGTAACGTCGAGGTACGTAGTGACATGTCTAGAGCACCCCAGAATAGAAAAAGAAGGGATTAAGTCTGTTTCTTTTTTGTCCTTATATATTGTGCAAGGGAGAAGGTTGCTGGTGTTTGAGGCACGATGGGCGTTTGAGTCGGTTGCTGTTTTATTGTCTTTGCTAGTTCTGCAAGTGAGAACTTGAAAGGCGGCTTTATCTTGATGTAGAATGGTGATATATCGGGCGGATTCCATTGATTACCTAGACTCCAGATATCTCCTCCAGGCATTGAATACTTAAGGTCGAGCATAAGCGTATCAGCACACACAATGCTGTAAGGATGATTACTGAACAACGCCATGTTTACTAGGCATGCTCGGTAGAGGGATAGGTCTATTTCAATCCCGTATAGTAGTAACGGCGCCTTTGGATACATCTGCGACGCTACAATGAGAAATCGACCTGTTCCGACAGCCGGATCTAGGTCTGTTATGGGTTCGGGGTCATATTTTACCAGCAGCGGTCTCATCCCTATTACTGTGTGCCATCTAGCTCTTTCCGCTTGAAGATTAATTGAGATTTCAGCTAACTTATCGTTGAATTTTAATGCTTCAGCAGTAAGCCACGCTAACGTCCAAAAATCAGGCTTCTTGTAAGAGTATGGCTTCTTCAACACTTCGGGCTCTAGGCAAGCCTTTATCATGAATTCAACTATGCCTCGTGGTGTGAGACACTGCCCCTGTCTGTTCGCTCTGCCTGCTAATTCCTCTTCAACGAAAATATCACCAATGTGATCCCAAGGTTGTTCCTTAGCTTCCTTAATGTACTGTTCAATAAGCCCGGTTTTCTGGATATGCTGCTTAAGTTGCTGGAATTGAGGGTAGTTTGGTTTGCTTTTTGGTCCATTCCATTTCTCGTTTGGGAGGCTGTACTTCCAAGGACTTTCTATAATGCCCAAGTGATCAGCTAAGAGCTCGATTGTGATGTTCCAGCATTCCTTTCTGAAAAGGTGAACTTTCATCTCAACTTCGTGCATAAGATCTGCTAAGACTCTTTTCGGACCTCTGTAGGGCGGTATGGCCCTCATTTCCTTCAACGAGAAGTGTGGCTGTGTCTTATCATCTGGACCTGGAAATAGCTTTTTCATTTACACCCCAAAAGAACTCTAACGAAGATGCTTAGACGTCAAGGATATGTTATACATCTATGTTAAACATGTCCACCCCGAAATAAAAAAAGGGAATTAGACTGTTGGGTTTTCAATGGAGTAATCGATAAAGTGCTTCAGAAAATCGAATTCTGCTTCTGTTAGTTCTTCTCCGTCTTTGATTGTAACGCATCTTTCATCTCTTGGTGCCCAGAAGCGCCGCCAATCTTCTTCGTCTGCCCTTGTATCCTCACTGAAATAGTCTTTAAAGTACTTTCTAGCCAACATGTCCCAAGTGATGTTTTGCTTTTCTGTGCACAGAATTATTTTTAGTGTATATGTGTGTTCGCCATCGGTTATTTCTGCTTTCACAAGATAATACTTCAAGTTTCTTCACCCCCGAATAGAAAAAAGGATTGAATGGTTTTTTATTGTTCCTTCAGTTCTTCCGTGCTGACATATGGATTGATGTTTTCTGCTACATTATCAAGAACCACTTTCATGGATGCTGGACTTAGTTTGTGTTTTTCCATAAGTCTGTGAACGTATTTGGAGAGCTCATCTTCAGCTTTCAGTTCAGCTTTTCGGGTTTCTTCATCTACCAATTTTTTCACCCCGATTAGAAAAAGAGAGGATATTACTTTTGTTTTTGTTTACTTTTCACGTAGGTGCGGAATGGGAAGAGTCTTCTCTCGATGTCAGCGACTATTCTTCTCACATCAGATTTCCACGTTGAAACCCACTCGGACACGGGCTTGCCATGCTCATTCTTTAAGAAGAATCTCTTTAGGTCCTCTAATGTCGGATAGATTCCTATCCAGCCCGCCTTGTTGTAGTGTGCTATACTGCCGCAGTTAAGATGAAGAAACTCGTAGAAATAGTCTGAAAGTATTGGTTTAAAATCCTGTGGTGTTGCTGGTAAACAAAGCATTGAACCTAAACGTAGCCATCTCACACGTTTATTTCCGTAGAGAGTGCCCTTCTCAATGATACGTTCCAAGTTATTCAGAATCTTCCTGCGGCTCCAAACGCGGTTTCCCTTGTAAAGTATGGATGCATTTAAATGGTGCTCGTCTATGGCATCTTGGATCACTATTCGAGCTTGGTCCTCTCGTAGATTCTTCAGCATTAGTTTATTAAGAACAGTCTTTGCTTTGGCGAGCTCTTTTTGGCTGCCAAGTACTCTAATTTCCGGTGAATATTTTAGCTCTTTTTTCACGGTAACACCCCAAAGATAAAAAAAGGGAAATTAAAGGGTTATTATCTGTCGCAAAGATAGTGCAAAGCTTCTAACACTGCAATGGCGACTACCACGTAGTAAGCCACGAACCCGATTATTGATGTATGCACAAAGACTACGAACCCAAATGCGCCAAGGAAAAGAGATAAATAAAAGGCAGCTAGAGCGTGCAGAGGACTCAAATTTTCGAATACTCGGTGTTTTGGCTTGTCTTCTTTAAATAAGATGAACTTGACAGCATTTGAGTTACGCAACCTGTTTATTACATTGGCTGACTTAAGAAGATACCCATAAGCCAGTAGCAGCCAGTGATGAGTAGTGTGCAGCCACTTACACCTAGAATCATCATGAGCTTTTTCCACAATTGTTTTCACCTCCTCTCGTTCGACACCCCATAGAAAAAAAGGGTTACTTTTTGAGCTGAATAAATGCTTTTAGCGAGAAGCGGGTTCGGGTAATCGGGTCTGGAGGAAACCTTATGGCTTGTTCAATGAGAAAGTCTGCACACCGAATCGCAGGAATTCCTTCACCATCTAAGAAGTCTACACACGGCTGGCGCCTTGCCTCGTGAATGATATGTGATGCTATGCTGAAAGGGTTTATAGGATTCGCTTCATCTTCCGGGATGACACCAGAAGCAAGTAACTTCTTTTGCACATACTTGCGCATCCATTCTAGACCTTTGGGACCTGGGTCAATTTGCTTGGCTTTTTGATGAGGAAAATATGTTATGTCTACCATGGGAGGTTTATCTTCACTTTTGCAGTCAAAGAAATTCGTCATCTTTTCGTCTTCTGAGAAGTAGGGGCATTTGGGAATATTTGGCAGATCTAGAGCCCTCAGTCGTGCACATTGTTTAACCACTGTGTCATTTGGCGGAGTTGTAGTATAGCTCTGAATTCTCACCATGTTTAAGAATGATTTTCTTGGGCAGTCGGGACAAAGTTTAGGTTCATGTTCTTTGCTAACCATCATGCACCCCATAGAGAAAAAAGGGAGGTTATCTTTAGCTCAACAATTTTTCTATCTCTCTGAAATGTTTAAGGAGTTTCTTTCCTTTTTGACTCGTTTGATAAAACATTCTGTGACGGGTTTTTCGCCCTGGTATTCTTAGGTTTACGGCAGGATATGCATCGAGCAATCCACATGGTAATAGTAGGTCTATGACATACTTCTTGAATGTTAAACTTGATAGGTTACACGCACACATTAAGGGATGTTTTAATATTGGTTTCTTTGATGCATTTAAAATTTTGACAACTGTTTCCAGCATTTTTTCACCCCTAAATAAAAAAAGGGGTTATAATTTGAATTTTTTTAAGAATTCGTCAAATGCTTTTCTCTGTGCCTCACCCAACTAAGTCCTTGTCTGCTTGGCACATATAGACTATAAGAATTTTGAGAGCCTTATAGCTACTGTGACCTGTTTCCTTGAAGTGGTCAGTTTGGTCGCAGCTACTGTCCAGTTTAGCGGTTTTCGGGTGTTCGACACGTGCAAGATAGGCTCCGCACTTCTCACATTGCAAAACTATAATTATGAGGCTGCGGTCCACTAGGTCTTTAAATATTTCTCTTTGGGTTTGTGATTGCATTTTACACCCCCAGAAAGAAAAGAGGATGCTTCATAGTTCTATTTGTATGGTTCCAACAATTTTGCATGTGCCTTTCTCAAGAATCTTAACTATCTTAAATCGTGAACCGTTTGACCTGCGATAAGTTTCTTCGACAATTTCATATCGAAGTTGCTCAGCCATAAATGCACCCCAAACAGAAAAAGGAAGGATACTATTTTGAGCATTCGCTGCATAATGCCAGCCATTTCTTTCCAGACCAATTAGTGTTTGGAATCCTATAGAATAATGCTGTAAACTCTTCGAGAGATGGTATCTCTCTTCCACACCCAAAGCAGGTGCATATAAATCCCCGCTTCATGTGATGCTCCACTTTGTAGAGTTCTCTATCTCGGTAGGCGTTAGCGTATTTACTGTATTTTTTAGGAACGTTTTTAGATGGTTTAATGGACATTTTCTCACCCCGCAAAAAGAAAAAAAGGGAAATTAGGGTTCTTGTTGAGCTCTCCATAGGAATGCCAAACCTATTACTAGTAAGACAATGCCCGCAATTATAAGAGGACCCGAGTATGCAGCGTATGGATAGACCACGTAGTGAATGAGCAAGCCTCGGACTTCCCAGTAAACTGCTGTCGCTACTCCTAGGATTAGAAACACTGCGCCGAGTATTGTTCCAATATATCCGATTAATCGGAGGTCGATTTTATTCATGCTCTCACCCCAAAACAGAAAAAAAGAGGAAATTATGTGTAGTTTATTCTTTTTTCTTCTTTTTGGTTGGTATGATTAGTGCTTGCACAGGCGGAAGAGTCTTCAGCGTAGGAACCTCCCGCACAGGTATCTTAACTTTAGACGGGATATCCCTCAAATGTTCGTACTCATCTATCGTATCAGACAACTTCACAAGCCACACGAATTTGCCATCACTTAACATCGGCACAAGGAAGGCGTAATATTGGACGAATCCGTTGCCAAAAGAGTACGTTGTTATCCCCACTTGATCAGCCTTAAGGCGCCGTTCGGCCTCTTCGTAAAGCTGCTGAGTCACAACTTCCTTGTCGCTATAGAGTTCATACACGTTTACTATGCGGAATTTCTCGATGCTTGTGTATGGAACCCAGTTCTCTTCTGGAATGTCAAACATATCAGTTCTTTCGAATGGTTTAACTTGCACCTCTTTCCCGTCTGGCTGCACAGTGAAGTAGTCAATCTTTTCCTTGTCAACTTCGTTTCCGTTAACGTCTAGAAACCTGTATGAATAATGGTTTAAGACTTCAAGAACCTCGCTGCTCGGCACTTCCTTCTGTGACTCAGGGTCGATAAACTTGGTCTCTGTAGCTAAAGTTTTTCCCTTCCACACAAACTTTTTGTCTGTGACAATTCGCACTTCCTCAACTGAAACGCCTGATACTTTCAGTTTTATCGGAGGCTTAGGTATCAATAGTGCATTCTTTGCCTTCTTCAGCTTCACTTCCACATCTATGTTGGATGTTCGAAATCGCATTGAAAACACCCCACAGAAAAAGAAGGGATTAGGTATTTCGGACTCTGATGTAGTGTTGTAGGAAACGTTCCCCGCGCTTTAAGAAATGTTCTGGCAAAGCACTCGGAACACCATTTCCTCGGTAGACTTCATTCCCTTTTTCATCTTCTAAGATGTATTCATAATAACCGAGGAAAGAGCTCCAATGAACAGATTTAACAATTAATCGTTTTCCCCAAAGGTCGAATGTTAATGCTTCAACTCTGTCACCTACATGAAATATTGGTTTGGGTTGCTTTTTCAAGTAAGAACACCCCATAGAAAAAAAGGATTCTAAACTTTCATTAGTTCCTTAACTTTTGATATGTACTCAAGTAAAAGTTTGCCGCGTGCTGTAGTTTCATATTGCCCTCTTCTAACCTTTTTCAGTATATCATGTTTTATCAAGATGCTTACGTGAAATCGAAAGGTGTTTGGGTTTAATCGTAAATCAAACATTAGGCTCGAATGACTTCTAGGCTGCACACAGTATTCAGTGATTCTTAATCGGGTAGGATGTCCCAAAGCTAGCAAGCATCCTGTGAGTTCCTTGATTATCTTATCATCCATTTTTTCACCCCCAAACAGAAAAAGGAGGGTTCTAATTAGATGTTATGAATATCGGGAACCGCATTACATTGTTTTCTGTTACTTGGTAGAATTTGACGAGTACCTGTATGTTTACTTTCACGGCTGTGTAGGGTTCACCCACTTGTGCATAGCTATATCTTAAAGGAATCCTTTGAGCATCTGAAAAGATATCTTTGAACTTCCGTAATTCCCAGTCGTTGAAGCCACTTCCGGCACATCCTCTGAATTTGCCGTTTCTTTCTAGGACTAGGCTGCCGAAAAAGTTGCTACGAGCATTCTCTCCTGCTGTGAAGCCTATGACCTCGCAGACTTCAAAGCGCCAATTCTTCACCTTGAGCCAATTGTAAGATCTGTCGTGTTCGTATGGGCTGTCATGTTGTTTTATTATTAATCCCTCTCGGTTGTTTTTGACTGCTTCGTTCCAAGCCTTCACAAGGTTCTGTTCATAACCAACATACTCAACCGTGTTTTCTGTTCCCTTCAAAAGCGTATGTAGTAGCTCCTTCCGTTCATAGTACGGTTTCCGCTCAACATTTAGCCCATGAACTTGTAGAATGTCAAAAGCTTCCATTTTCACTGGAAACTTCTCCCTCAAGTAAGGGTCTGGATAATGGGTTGAGCAACGTCGCTGATTTGGTGTAAACTCTTCTCGACCAGTTTCAGGATTAATATAGACTACCTCACCGTCAGTGATCCACCTTCCTCGAATCAGCTGTAAAGCCTTCACAATTTCGGGCAATCTTATTGTGTAGATTATCCCTCTTCTATTCTGCAAAACTATGCCGTCTTCGTTCATGGCGAGAACTCGGGTTCCATCCCATTTACGGGGCAACGGAGGGCTCTTATGCGGTTAGCCCTCACAGAGGCGCGAATCCAGCGCTTTGGGGACGCAGCCGCAATTCCGCCTTTCCGTTCGGCGACGAACCCTCTCACCATTAGATTTCGGAGCCCTTCAGCTACTGCCTTTCTATATGCAGCTGTAACATTCTCTCCGTCCAGTCCATTTTCCTTTAGAGCTGAGCCGTCGACTTCAAAATCATGACATAGCATTGGTTTAATCATTTTACACCCCAGAAAAATAGCCTTTATGGTGGCTGTGCAGAAGTTTTAGGCATGGGTGGAGTGGAGAGTGATGCAGACCACCTCCCCATACCTGTCTTCTCCTTGCCGAAGGGAGAGAAAAACCGTTCTAACACAGCCTTTCCACGGCTCACGACCCACCCAAGGGGTTTCACTCCAAGCCGATGGCTGTGAAAGGAGAGAAAAACCCTCTTTTTTAAAACATCGGTTCTCGGAGTCTCACCCCTAAACAGAAAAAAGAGGAGTTAAGGACAAGGAAATGTTCTTACCCATTCTAAGAAGCCAAGTTTTGACTTGTTGTAGTCAGCGTAAAATGTAGATATCGTTTTGTCATCTAAGCCCTTTCCCGTGGGAACATAGCGGCTCACCAAGTAGTTTGTAAGTAGTAGTCCAAAAAGCTCTTTCCTGTGTGGTTCCTCGTAATCCTCTAGCCTTCCCTTTTCTGCCATTATTTCTGTACATTGAGCGTGACAGACTATTGTGTGGGTTATATCCTTTAAGTGTTTTTCATCGTCTCCACAGATAACTTTGATGGTGTGGATAAGTAAATCAATGATTTCACCTTTTTGCAGTTTGTCAAGCATTACTCTTAGAACGGAATCGTTCCAACTACTGCTCACTCTTTTCACCCCGTATAGAAAAAAAGAGGATTCTTAGGCTTTTAGCTTTGGTCTAAACTCTAAGAAGCATGTGGCTTTCCTGCAGCATACTACTACAGTACCTTTGTACGGTGCGACAGCTGAGAAGCTATCAGCTGTAACATTGTCTCCGCAGACAAAGCATTTCTCTTGGTCTTTAAGCTCGAGGCTTTCCCAGAACTTTTTCGCATCCTTTTCATGGACCGCATGTATCGTTACTTTGGACAATTTACACCCCAGATGTAGAAAAAAAGGAGGGTTTAACTTAGATATTGTGTATCCTTTGCAGTGTTTGCATTGTTAGTGTTCGGAGTCTTCTTCCAAGTGCCCAAATCTATTTTTCCATGTTCCTTCACATATTCTTCTAGCTCTTTTCCTAGATGTTCATTAAGAACTGTGGCGCCTGCTGGGCTTATAGTCACGTAGACTGTTTCCTTGTATCCATCTGGGCTTTCAAATCGCAAGATTAGAATGACAACTTCTTTAGTGTGGCCGACTTCAAAAGAGTTGCAGAATAAGACTTTAGGCAAACAATCACCCCAAAACAGAAAAAAAGAAGAAGGAATTACTTCCTGCGAATTCTGCGTCTTCTCAAAAGTGCCTGATTAGTATGAACAATCTGTGTCATTGCTCGTAGCCTAATTTCTTCATTTTCTGTAGCTTCTTTTCTTAGGTCTTTAAAATATGCAAACCAGAGGTCTTCGGTTACTTCTTTGAAGTTGAGACATTGACGAGGTGCTTCTTTATCTGTCGCCACTAGGACAATAGCTAATCCGCCTAGTTTGGAGCATAACAGAAGCGGGTTCGTGTTCCAGGGATAACAACCATTAAGCATACAGCCTTTGCAGAATTCGTAAGGAAAAGGTGCGACTCTATGCGGACATGAATTTCTCAAACATACACCCCACTAGAAAGTCGTTGTTAAGCGTTTATGCTTTCTCGCCCCATTTCCTCACCTGTATAGTCAACTACACAGGCTGCTCGCTTCCGCCCACTCACAAGTGAGATCCTGCGTGAAGATTGATTCCCCAGCTACAAGGAACCCCTATCTTGATGGTGTTTCTTGCATAGAATATTTACCTCTAAAGGCTTATCATAATTTTCGTGATGCCTTTCGAGGTTTTCTGTGGACTGACAAACTTCACATGCTTTCCCCGTTAGTGATATACTTTTCCGCCAACATCTGAGCAGCTTTTACTTTAGGATGACTTTTTGCTTTCTCAGCGTTCTTTTTGATTATTTCCTTTCTGTGTCGGGCGTAACGTCGTCTTTTCTGCGCAATGACTTTATCTCTGTGTCTTTGCTTCCATCTTTTGTTTGCTGCTCTATGTTTCACTTTCTGTTCTTCTGTTCTAGGCTTCCAAGGCATATTCACATCAAGAGATTTAAGGGGCTTATAACTTTTGGGGGTGGTTCACACAGGCATGAGGCTAAGAAGTAATGAGGCTTCTGTTTCGTGTTTTACGAGCTACCATCTCCTCTCGAAGCCTTCCCCGTCAATCAGCTCGAGGAGAGCCTCAACCATGTCCATTAAAAAACCTTTAGGCTAAATGGACAGTTGAGTTCTAGTCGGTTATCTACCATGAGGCTTCATAAGGGTGTTGCCTGTTCCCCAACAGGCGACGGTCATCCTCAATGGTAGTCCTTTGAGAATCATCACATAAACGCCTGTCTTTTGACGTGGGTTTAACTCCAGCCCGTAGCTAGAGCTACCGCTGCCGAATCGTTTAGGGAGAAACGGAAAAAAAATATATAGTGGGCTTTTCTCCAGCCTTCTCCCCACATCCCCTTTCTAATCCAACATCTGAAAAGGAAGTTATCCTTTTTGTTGATTAGGTGATGCACATAGGGAGAGCGTTTAGGCTTTTAGAGAAACCCACTTAAAAGTGCTTTAATCTGTCTGACGGGTTGCTAACTCTCAAGGGTTGCCTTTCCATGCCGTCGGCAGACTTAACTGCACGACTGTAACATGGATAATCAGAAAAAGGGAGGGAAGTTGGTCGTTGTGTAGGCACGGAAGCCTACTTCTTTTGTTTAGACTCGATTCCTTTTTGAGCCACATCAGACAGACTAAAGCGTGGTGCAAGAGGATGACCTAACTCTTTCAAAGAGTCAGGAATGACCACGTTATCGAAGTATCGGACAGCTTTGGCAAGGGGTGTTATCTTCTCCATGAAAGGCTTACGAGCCTCTTTGAGAACTTTCCTTGCCGCTTTTAGCTCTACACGTGTGTTCTGGATGGCGGTAGCGAGTTTTTGAGAGGGACTTTTAATGAGGTCCTCGACCGATTCTCGTTCCTTGCTGGCAAGTTCACGAGATTTCTTCGCTTCAGCCTTTGTTTTCTCCGCCATTTCCTGTTGCTTCATTCGGCGACCTAACCAATACCCATATCTCTCGCCGACAAGCTCAATGAAAGCGACTTGCAAAGCCTGTTGGTCAACTACGGGAACAGAATTTTCTGTCTGAGTGTCTTGTTTCTGTCTTTTGACCAAACCATTCTTCTCCTTTTAGTGTGGAAACTAACCCCATCGGTTGTTTTCCCGTCAGATTTCAGAAAGCCATTCTCCCGCTACGCAGACCAGAGAAACAGGGTTACTTTGGCTTACGATTTATGGCGTTCCAAAACGCTGAAAGTTTCGAGGCTTTAACCAGCATAGCATAATCTATGTGTGTGATAACGGTGATATTCCACACTTCATCTAAACCTTTATGGCTCTGGCTGTCGTGTTCATCCATAAGAATGTCTAGCATTTTGCGTGTGTTCGCCATAACAACGTAGCCACATCTAACACATCGAGCTGTAAAAGGCATACCTAATTCCTGCTGTGCGTAGCGTTTAGAGAGGCATAAGTAGTTAAATTTTAAGGGTTTTATTATGCTTCACATGGTTTTTGAATAACCCTTACCATGCACACGACCTTAGCGTTATGGGTTTAAGGTCGCACAGCTTAAACGTGAACCATGCAACCCCACGTTTAAGGCACACATCAATATAATGGCTCATGCGTCTGGAAACTTTAACGCCAAATTTCCAGACGTTAAGCACACATAAAGACGCTAAACCGATAATATGCTTAAACCGTGTGCGAATCATTAGGAGAAGTTTAAACGTGGCTGTTTTTTGCTGACAACCTAACAGTTTAAGGCTGTTTTGCTATTGCTTTTCTCCTTTCATTCGCACATCAATTTAAGGCACATTACGGGTTTTTCATTACGCCTTTTCTGTGCTTATTATATTGCTGTGCGTTGTGCTGTGCGATTTTGCGCACAACACAAATACACCAAAACCACGCTTAAATATAAATATTACGGTTAATTCCGATTAAACGAACCCGCACAAACTAATTAGTTTGTATCATTTTTTTGTTTTTGAAAAAATTTTTAAAAAATAATGTTAAATACTATCTATTATTCTCTGCTCTCTATCACTCTTTCCGAGGTCTCCCTGGAGGCGGAGGAGGAATCTTAAGCACTCTTCTCTTGTATCTTCGCTTTCCTAGTCTAACCTTTACTCCATACATCTCGAATTGAGGATTTGTAGGCCACTCTGTTTCAGGTTCTCTTCCAGGAACTATTCTGTAGAACTGAACAGGTCTTGGCCCCTTCACTTTCCGTGGTCTTCCTACAGGTTCAATGAGTCCTAGCTGTTTCAGATTCCACCAGTATTTTGCGAAAGACTGATAGGTTGGCGGCCTCTGACCAAACTGTTCTATAAGATATTTCGAAAATTCTTTCCAGACACGATAACAATAATCTCCTCGAGTAACAATTAGCCTAGTTCGTATAAAACGCCAGGTTGAAGGCATCGTTGGAGTTCTAGGCTTAAGAACAGCTTCCATTACATAAACCTCATACATTTCCAAATTGCCATGTATAACTCTTCAGCCAGTTTAAACTGTAAGTCAACAACTATCTTCATAACTTCAACATTAAATTCTTTCTTCTGAACGAAAGGAAACACCTGATCCTCAATAGTGTGAATCATTCCATACCCATCTTCCGCTTTTAAAAAACCATCTTTAACACTCTTTTCAATCTCGTTCATCCCTGTGATAAGAAACTCCTCAGCTACATCAAACCGTCCACCTTCAATCATGTGCCTCACAACGGAGATATCGAAGTTGGCTGACTCTATGGAATCCAGCTTTTTCATACATGTTTTGGCTCGTTCTCTCCATAAAGAATCTCGTAACATGCTAGAGTCTCCTTAGTTTCTCCGCTAAGCCTTCCCTCTTCTTAACTTTCCTAACCAAATCATATCTTCTGAGGTCTTTCAAATACTTTATTTCGTATTGAACGGCTATGTAATGGGCAGCCAATTGATCAGCATAAGGAATAATTTTCTTATTAACATGTCCGAACTTACGCTTCAGTTCTGATGCTTCCACCATTTCGTGAACCATAATCGCGGCTACCGAGTAAAATCTTCTGCCCAAGAACCATGTAGAGAATGTACGAATAGCCTTTAACTCCTGCCCTTCAAAAAGATAATCAAGCATATTCCTGTAAGCTTCTTCAGAAGGGATATCATAGTTTTTATCTAACCACTTTAAAGCTGCAGACTTCGCCATCCGAGACCTTAGAGCCAACTCTACTTCCCTTTTTCCTTAAATCCCTTTTTCACTTTGATTATCCACTCTTGAATGAGGTTTCTTCCGAAAGGTGTTTCTAAGAGCGCGTCTACAACGGTTTTCTTCTTAGGCTTCTCTATTTGGGTTAAGTATCGAATGAAAGCTTCAGCTTCCGCATCAGTTAACTCTTTAGGTTTTCCAATTTTATCCTTCATATTACTCTCCGACATATTCAACTTCACCAACTTCTCGAAAGCCAGCCATCACTATTCCCTTAGTTTCGCTCGGGTCTAACCAGTGAATACGTACAAACATGCTGATGAGATGTTTATGACATTCTCGGATCAGCTCGTCTTCATTAATAACTTCAACAACACCGGTATAATTTTTCATGCCAAGGTTCTTAAGTCGATATTTCCCCGGCTTCGTTTTCCTTACCTCCATAATACCATTGATTTTTCTTCTAGATATAGAAATAGTAGCGGCTGAACCGACCTAGTACGTAGAGGGTTGTGGTCCCTAAGAAACTCGTAAGGTATCTTAACACCAAAGTACTGAAATTGTTCAATGGGTCGGACATCCGGTAGGTCCTTAAACTCTTCTGGGATATCTTGCCAAGTGAGATCTACAACTTTTCCTTGGTAAAGATTCCATGCGTGAGCTCCTATGAAAACACCATTATCCGCGACACCCTCGTAATACTCTATTCCCCAAATCGGCTGCAGCATCGTCAACATTTGTGCATTCCAGAAACACCATTTCTTCCCTTTAGAAAGTCTCGAGAGAAAATTCACCAAGGCCCCGCGAGGTAGTGTGGTGACCGGAAGAGCACCTTCAAAATACTCTCCATAGTTATGAATATACTCGTAAGCCTTCTTAGATACTCCAGTGGAGATCTCAGCCATCTTTTCAGTGTATTCTCTTACGGTTCTGCCCATTTTACACATCCCTTTTGAGGAATAATTGGCTCAAAGTATTCTAATAACGTTATTAACATCTGAGGGAATTTAATTTCTGGGTGTTTCTGCATTAGATGCTCAGGGCGAAGTTCGACAATATCACCGCATAATTTGCATCTGTATTTAAGATGTTCATTTGGAAAAGGTGTTTCTAGCCAAAACTGTTCTGGGAAGTACTTAGCTATTGCATCGGTCAATTCATTATAAGCTACGGATACTTGGCCCGGCATTTCCAGAACCAGACTATCAAACCAATCTGCTAAGGCTTTGATCATGTCAAGAGAGGCTAGCATTACTCTCATTCGTTTAGCCTCCATTGGAGTGTTGAGTGTTGCTTCTCTTAATGTCCGAAGATTAACCATGTAAAGGTCTTTCCTCGCTTCATAATCAGGCTTTTCTACCATTTCCCTTAATTCTTCGAAATCGCCAACGACGAAGCCGTAGCGCCCACGGAAACAATATTTAGACAATGTACGCCATTTTTCATCAATATAGGGAAACCAAGGATACTCGTCTGCCATTTCTCGATAAATATCACCTGCTGCAGAAATAACGTATTCTGTGATTCCATTTGTTGGAAACTTATGCTCTACTAAAGTGTCTTGAAGTATCCATAGTTTATCTAGACCTGTTGCTGCAATGACCTGCGAATATGATTCTCGTGTGAGTAAACTGAGGTTTCGCCTAACTTTCTCAAAAATTGTAGGGACCATCTAGTCACCTTTAGGAAAGTTCACATTAAAACAAAGGTCTATGACGCGCTTAAGTGTTTTCTTAGAGAGGTCACGATGTTGGAATTTTAGCCATTCTAGTGTGTCATGCGTTCCCAGTAGAACATAAACATGGTAAATTTTACGGTCGTCAATCAATCAATCCATGCTCCAATTAATTTAAAAGAAAAAAGATAGAATTTACTCTATTTGCTAGAGATTCACTCATCATCATCCTCATCGTCTTCTTCCTCTTCATGCTCTTCTTCTATCACGGGCTCACCTCCTCATTTCTACAACTTTAAACTACAGGCGTTAAAAACTTTTCATATTGCATATACAGGGCTCTCCATCCATCACGAGATCTGCTATGATAAACCCGGTTCTGCTCGGGTAGTAGGTGGCCCATCCAGAACTCAACAACGTCACGGTCTGCCTTTGCATCTCCCAGGAGTGTTCTGAAGGCAGCCCTCAATGAGTGTGGCCTGCATGGATTTTGTCCTTCATATTCCCCCAACCATTCTCTTGCTACGTCTTGAAAGCAAATTTCAACTGACCGAGCGGATATAAGATAAAGTGGGCTATCCAAATGAAGGGTTCTACCTTTAAGGTTCTCTCTAAGTGTGTCCACGCCCCACTTACTTATGAATGACATATATGGAACGTCAGTCTTGATCCTAGCCAAGTCAAAGCATAAGGGTACTATGCCTTCTTCAAATTCATATTTAATATCACCATAGGTTTGTGCTAAAACATCACCTATGCCTAACCCTGACTGAAAAATCGCTACACCTACGGCCTTGATAGTTGGGTGCTCTATCATCTCCATAAACTCTGCTACTTTCTCTAAGGTCCAAGGAAACTTCTTGCTCACTGGATTAGAGCTCGGAAGATCCACATAACGTGTACTGACCTTAATCTCGTAATAACCGGCGTATGATTGAACGGCGCTAGTGTAGGCTCTAACAGTCTTAGGTTCAAATCCCTGTGCCTTGCAATGTCTAACAAACTCCTTTAGAACGTTCCTCGCAACCCGTTTCCTCTGCCTTCGTGGAAGTCTCATGTCAGCTTCAACAGAGTCTAAAAAGTTTGAGAGAGATTTTCCATAGCCAGCCTTCTCATAGAAAGTTAAGAACGCCGCTAAACCCGCTTTGTAAACTTTTCTGGTACCAGGAGCTAAAGCATCCAGAAACTCTCGAGTACTCTCATCAAGTATGACCATGTGTTTTAACCTTCTTGAAGTGATCGTGAATTTCTTTCTGCCGCTTATTTATACGATCTTTCGCTCTACGTATTCTTTTAGACGGACGCATATCAATAACAATGTAATCTTTGCCACGTCGCCGCTCTATCCGCATTGTCATTTCCTTTCAAGTTCCTCCTGGTCCCAATAATTTTCTAATTTTCTCATGTTCAGATTGTGGAATATAGATATCAATGTCCAAAGTCTCTTCTTCTTTATTCCATTCGTCTTTACCATTGAATCTTACATGGATATGGAGCTGTCTATCCTTCTCTAGAATACCGAAGAAACATAACACAGGCTGGAAATGTTCGATCTTAAAAGCCTTCTTACTTTTCATAAAACGCGCAATAATATATTTGGGAACTATGCTTACCTCTGCCCTTTTTTCGTCCAAATGTTTCATTTCCCTCGTCCCTCTTTTTCGGTTAACACATTTAAATATTATCATAAAAACACATATAAGATTGTTCTTCAGTTATTTTTGTTGGCGATGAGGCTAAAAGAAAATTTTGTTTCTCTCCTTTCTCCCCTTAGAAAGCCTGAGCCTGATGGTTGGAAAAAGTTAAATATAATTTCACTCTTAAAATAAATTGCCTCTCGCCGGGGAACAGCATAGAGGAAAGACGAAACAACGCTGCCCCCAAGCGAAGGAGCATCAGTCCCCGACTTCCCGGGTGAGCTACCTTTGTCCTTTGCGACAGGTAATAACCTTTCGGGAAGCTGGTGCAACGGGGGCTCCCTTCACGTTTCTATACGTGCGAGAGGCTACACTTTTATGAACTTCTCTAAACGTAACAGCCACTCTTCCAGCTTCACACAAGTTCCTAGATTACATTTAGATGGGCTCACTTCACCATTCACTAAACATTTAAAACATGGAATAGCGAAAAAATCAGCTGATCGCATAATTTCAAGATTTTATTATCTTCTAATATTTATAGGGAGGTTGTAGCCCTCAAGCTTCATACCTTCTTCCCACACACCACACTATGAGACGTGGCTGGCTCTGGGAGACTCCTTGATGCCCTTTGACACTTCTCTCAATTGCATCTTCAGGTGCCGAGCGCCTCAGACCCGCGTTAAAGGTCTTTAGTGCCTTAGGTAAAAGGCACTTGAACCTTCGCGAAAAGGTTCAAAGTTCCAGGAACAAGGAACTTGTAGCCCGCGTCAGATGGCTACTTTGGCCTAGTCTGCTTGAAGACACCAACCTCAAGTTAGAAGGTACAAATACCCTTAATAAACCTATATAGAAGAATCCTCTAGCTGAGAAAAATATTAGTAATTACGGGGGCCAGATTTGAACTGGCGACCACACGGTTTCTCAGACTGAAGTTGAAGGTGGGATTCGAACCCACATAACCTGCCTTACCATGGATACATCAACCTACAGTCTTATGAGCCGTGTACTCTAGCCTGGCTGAGCCACCCCGTATTATCTCTCTACTTTTATTCCTATTAATTCAACAATTTCTTTAAGTTTACTATAAGCTTCAACCTCTTTTTCTGGATTCAACACTTCAATAGAAACTATCTCCGAAGGTGAAACAGGATCTCGACGTCGTAGTGAAACTGGAAACTGTGGGTCAACTTCCCAGCCTTTACCTTTCTTAAACATTACAACTAAACCATAGTCATCTTCTAGTGTGGCGCGAGCTGTTGCGAAGATCGCAGCGACAGCTGGGTTAGATGTGGCATAAACATACGAGTTAAGTTTTGGAAGCAGCCCTCTCTTCTTTATGGATTGGCGCCTTCGAGCTCCAGTTCCATGAAAAAGAAGCCTTTCCATTTAGCTCACCTTAAAGCAGTTATTCCCTTTCCCCGTAATTTATCTCTGCAAAGTTCCTTTTCAACACATGATTTACATGTATAGATTGGTTTGAACTCTGCCTTATTAGGGTCTTCAGGAAACATGAACCATACAAAGCACTCTTCTCCCTTCTTGATTGTTCCTTCGCAGCAGATACATTCATGCTCCGTCAAAGCTGTTATTTTCACTTTAACTTATCTCTCCCTCTCATGCACCGACTAATGTTACTTTTGTTGATACTCCATAGGGGCATTTCGGAAAGTTATAACCGAGTTTATGGCACCATACTTCACGTGCCGGTTTAAGACCATATGGAAAACACTTGAAACATTCTTCGATGTCTCTATCCTCTTTCACCCATAATTCCTTAGGAGGAAAGTTCCAACCGTAAAATGTCACGATGTTACCATGTATTATTCGAGCTTCAAAGGTTATCTTATCATCAACAAATTTCATAGGTAAAGTTCCATTTCGAGCCCGTACAATAGCCTCTCTTAAAAGTCCTTGCAACTTCTGCATCTCCTCTTCAGAAGCCGTTCCATCAACCCATATTCCTTTACCCATCCCTATCCCTTTTTTCTATTTTCCTCAGTGATTCCCCGAGTCTTCTGGCGAAGTCACCTTTATAGGTGAGCTTCACTTTGCCTTTTGGAGTTTCTTGAAGGATTCGCTGTCCGTATTCGCCTACTAGGCTGAGGAAGTGTTCTTTTCCCTTGTCGACCCGCTCTTTAATCAAGCATTTTTCCACAAAGCCATCTGGGAAGGTGACTGTAATCATTCCTACAAATCTGTTCTTCATTTTCTTACTTTTTCCTTTGCAACAATCAAAGGTTCGGTCAAATGTTTTCCGGGATAGGGAACGTTCGACCACATCCCTTACATTTCCACATGTTTCCCAATAAATCTCTTAGACCTCCTTTTGACACTTTGGACATTTGGTTTTTGTTGCTTTATCCGTCTTCGACCGAACGACTCCCAAGCCCAAGTTTACGGATGAACCCAAGTTAACCATGTCAGTAAATTCAGCTCCGCAGTAGGGACATTTTCGTGTTCCTATAACGGCCATGTCTCCGCCGTAGTATGGTATTCCCATCAAGATGCAGCATTCACAACAGAAGCGGCTTCTATGTATGCAGGGTGAGCACCAATAGCTAGTATAATCTTTGTTTCCACAGACTTTACACGTAATCAGTTTGCCACGGTGAGAAAAACACTTTATTATGCCCCATTTGATGTTGGGTCGATTTATAAATTCTCGTGCTTTGGCTGGGTCAGCATCTAAGACCTCTAATGCAAACTGATATGTAGCTTCTCGCTTATCCGTAAAGACTTCGCTTCTGTTTTTGTGCCAGTTGTCTACACGTTGCGTAAATTCAAGCCAAAATTTAAGTGAATCTTGCTCGGTCATTTTTATCTCCCTTCAGATATTAACCGAAAAGTTATATATGCCTATCTGTATAAGAGTCTGATTCTGAGGAGATAAACTTGGAGAACAAGGTTAGAACTAGAATTGAAATTAGAATAGGTGATCCTGATGTACCTGACCTGCATGTTATAGGGCAAGTGGATGAGGAAATAGTGGATCAAACATTGAAGTTTTTCGGGTTAAGGTATAGTCCACCAGCAGAGGTCACTGTATGTAAGCCCATTAGAGTTAGCTGTGACAATGAACGGAGATGCCTCGATTGGCCAGACAAGTGCGGGTCATGCGCGGAGGATAAGATGGAACATTTATTCAAGGAGAGAGAAGGCCACGAGTAGTCATACACATACCCTTCCAAAAGTTACTGAAATCACTTACACCATCGCTCGAGGCAACTTGGAGCCTCTAATATTGCACACGTTGAATCAGGACCCCAAAAAAGCCCAAGAAATAATTGAAGACCTTAGAACGAAACTCGGAGTCAAGTTCTCGCCAGGAACAATCTACACTAAACTTTGGCAACTCGAGCGAGAAGACTGTGTAATACAAGACAAAAAAGAAAAGAAATTTACGTTAACCAGAGATGGAAGGCATAGACTAAAACAACACAGTGCATCACTGTTACTAATATCGAAATTTCTAGGTGACACTCCGAAATGAGTGAAAGTTTCCGGAAGGACGAGTACAAGAAAGTTAAGATTCCATTTGGTTTTGACAAACAATTAAAGAAGACTTTCCTTTCACTATTTCACACGTTCTTTGTTGCTATGACAGGGCATGGCAAAACTTTGGGGATGAAATCTTTACTGTTACGCTTTCATGAGTTATTCCCTGAGTGGAAGATTCTAATAATAGATAGCAAGGATAAGCGTGACTATGCCGATCTAAACTCTGACATTCCCATCTGTTTTGTTGAAACTACGGAACCATTAGACCTTAAAAATCTACTTGAGCCCATCGTTGGAGCAAAAATGATGTACTACTTTGATAAAATCATTGAAGAAGCCATATTTGATACGCTAGGTGAGATTCAGGAGAACATTGAGAAAAAGATCACACAGGCAGATCAGGGCAAACTCAAAATACATGGTAAAGAATTGGGTAAACTCCGAGTGCTTAATCATCTTCTCAAGAAGCTTGTGCAGTTAGTCGAGCGGCCTGAGATTACGAGTGAACTTAAATTGCAGGATGGCTTTAACGTAATGTCTGTTTCTCTTCCTGAAGTCCCAACGAACCTTAAGAGGGCTTTTCAACAACTCATTGTGCGTAGTGTTATCATGAAACTAATGCTAATTCAATATGAAAAGGTTCTCTTAGTTTTAGACGAGTCCCACAAATGGAGTCCTCAGCGGTATAGTAGTATAGTTAAGCAACCTCTATCTGAACTCGTCAGTGAAGGGCGTAGCAAGGATGTCCTCGTTTGGATGGCCGACCAAGCCCTCACAAAAGTAGACAAAGAACCGCTGAAAAACGTGAAAATATGGGTTGTTGGTCAACAGCTACAAGAGCACGAAGTTGAAGACGCAATAACAGCTGTAAGTGACATAGCAGACTTAACGGTGGACAAGCGTCACATTAAAAACCTTCGTATCGGAAACTGGATTATTGTCGAC